>Ga0315913_1000041_pt1 | contig 63935 bp, 32 predicted proteins | sample MpolsnodulesMG_FD_207736 | JGI IMG/M metagenome (GOLD analysis project Ga0315913, IMG submission 207736) | Medicago polymorpha root nodule microbial communities from Los Angeles, California, United States - small nodules | ecosystem: Host-associated > Plants > Roots > Nodule | place: USA...
GAAAAGCTAACAAAATTATCTCAAACTTTCATGTTTACACCAAAAGCTAATTCAAAACAGAAACGTGTGAAAAAGACGCAAGAACATGAAAAAGGGTATGCTGTCACTGTGCAATTTCGCTGATAGCGAAAGTTTGGCTGATAGCGAAAATGTTCCAGACAGCTTTCGCCATTACCGAACTTCTAGCGAAATTTCCCCTGCTGTTACGATTTCTGCACCATTTTTCACCCAAAAACCCAAATTTTATCTACCCAAATCCCAAATTTGATAGGAAACATTACCTAGGATTATTCTACAACCTAAACATCAATTTGTACACTAATTCATGGACTTTCTACACTATTAACAACCAACTTCTACATGTTCTACAATCAATTCCAATTTCAAACCCTAATTCTCAAATTCACAAAACAACAACAACAACTACATGCTAAATTCAGTTTCAGAAATACATAACCTAAGATTAGAGAATGTTAGTCCCACCCTTACCTTAGATTGGTGATTGCAAGACTCTACCGGTTCTCCCTTCTCTTGGTTCTCCTCTTCTCTAGGTTCTCCTCTTTTTCTCCAAAAGCTTGTAAACCTAATTTGTGGCTGGCTCTTAGCTTTTATATCTCACACCTTCAACATATTTTCCAACTAAATCCACATATTTTCTAACTAAATCCAAACCAGCCCCTCAAATATATTTATTCTAATTTCCAACATATTCTACTAAAAAATAACATAAAGCCACTTAATAAAATATTAAAACACCACAACACGTCATAAATCAACATAAATCATATAAGTCATATAAAAGACTCTAAACTCAACCAAAAATAATTAAATAAGAAAATAGGGCGTTACAGGCTGCCCCTTTGTTACCATGGGCAGACCGCATATGGAACAGTTGTATCCCTCCATCTCATTCCTTTTCTTATTGGCGGCTGATGCATGGTAAGATGCCCACAAATGAAAACCTTCGGAAGAAGGGTTGTGTTATTGTCTCTGTCTGTTGTTTTTGTTTGAATTCAGTTGAAACATTAGAACATTTATTCCTCCATTACACTTTTGCGTCTGACTTGTGGACTTGGCTGGGGGAAAAGCTTCATCGTTCGATAGATCGTATCTCGATTGCCTCTCTTCTCAATTGTATACCTACTCATTGTTCATCCCAAGTATCTGATATTTATTTAGCAGCAATTCTTCACACGGTGCACATAATTTGGTTAGCCAGAAATGCTTTTCGTTTTCAATCTCAAGTGCAGTCTATTCGATAGATCGTATCTCAATTGCCTCTCTTCTCAATTGTATACCTACTCATTGTTCATCCCAAGTATCTGATATTTATTTAGCTGCAATTCTTCACACGGTGCACATAATTTGGTTAGCCAGAAATGCTTTTCGTTTTCAATCTCAAGTGCAGTCTATTCACTCCGCAAAAGTGCGCATCCATTCTTTGATCGCAATGTCTGGCAATGCCTGGACTGGTAAATGTTTACCCTCTGACTCGGCATTTCTTGAGAAATTCTCGATTGCATCTCATCATCGTAAATACAAGGATATTATTTTGGTGCTATGGAAGTCTCCTTCCTCTCCTTGGCTGAAAGTTAATACAGATGTTTCAGTCGTTGATGGGTTAGCGGCTTGTGAGGGTCTCTTTAGGGACTCTTTAGGCACATTCCTCGGTGCCTTCTCTTGCAACATAGGTATTGCCTCAGTTTTTCATGCGGAAATTCTTGCTTTTATCCTTGCTATGGAGCATGCGGCACAACATGGGTGGAGGAACCTTTGGTTAGAGAGCGACTCAACTAGTGCTTTGATGATTTTTTCGAACTCTTCATTAGTTCCATGGCTACTTAGGAACAGATGGCATAACGCTCGGAGACTAGGTACTCAGGTTATTTCTTCTCATATTTTTCGCGAAGGTAACGGCTGTGTGGACAAACTAGCAAATATGGGTCATGGGATTCACGGTTCTATTTGGTTGGAAACGCTTCCTACTGAGTTGCATTTGGATTTCTATCGTGACAGAACTGGATTACCTAATTATAGATTTCCTTAGTCTCTTTCTTTTCTGTTTACTTTTGTTGCTTCTCATTTTGAGGGTTTTGGCCTAGTCCCCCCTCTTTCTTTGTACAGTCTTTTTCCCTTTTTTATTAAATCTAGAGTTTGATGGGCATAGGACGGAAGCTTCCCGGGGTGCCAACCTAGTTGGGATGTCGATGTTGTTTCCCGATGTCTGTCTCTCTCCCTGCTTAGCAAAAAAAAAGCTACAAAGTGGCAGATTATCAACTATGTAGGTATTTCAATAATCTCTTCTTTGCAATCATTCTTTGTTTTATATTAGGGTTACATATATTTTTAATCCTTATAAAATAATTTTTTTAAATTTGGTCCCTACATACATTTCAATCTAAGTCCTTGTTTTGAAACCATTTTTTGCAAAATATGTGTGTTTTTTGTCCCTCAAACTAAATAGTCTCTTTAAAAGTAAAAAGACACTAAAATTGAATAAAATTTATTCATAAAGAAAAAAAAACAGAACTATTTTTTATTGATTTTCTGGACATATTTTATCCATTCTTTTTAATAATATATCTTATCAAAAAATTAATTGATCATATCAAACTTTGAATTCATTTATTGATGTTATTTAGTTTCAAATAAAATAATTTTTTGTTTTGAAATTAATTGTTCATAACTCAATTATTTTGAAATAAAAAACAAAATAACAATTCTCACTTCAATAGAGAGTATACACATCTTACAAAATTGAAAATTTCAAGGTTCAACTGTAGAGCATACTTTAAGTTAAACGTTAATTGTTTGTTTTTAATATCTTTTGAGTCAAGGATAAAAAAATATATATATAAATTTTCAAGTTCTAGGGGCATTTTGCACATAAGTGTAAAACTTCAGGGGGTATTTGCAAAAGGTCATATTGACTAACAGAAGAATTTAACGGATGGGGTAAATTAATTATCATTATGCAATTTCAGGAGGTGATTGAAGTTTTGTTAATTTCAGAAAATAATTGACGAAACTTACAATTTCAGAGGGGATAATTGTTTATTTACTCTAGAAATTTAGACAAACAAGAGGGTACAAGAACATTTAGTTCAAACCAAATCGTGACCATGGGTTGGTTTTAGTTATTGTTTTATTAAGTAAGTGTGATCCACTGAATAAATGAAGCTTTAAATCAATGACAAGACTTGACTAGCTAGGTAGCTGTGAAGTTTGTCAATAATTTAATTTTACATTTAATTTATACGGACCCTATCCCTTCTTCTTTTCTTTTGGACCATAAGTATGTCTGATGTTGCTGCAGAACTTGAATACCAATCAATGCCTTATTTATTCACTTAATGTTGGCTACTGCAGATTGCAGAAACAGCTGTTAATTTGAATTGGAGATTGGAATTAACTATTTATAACTGCAGATTGGAAAACCAGGTAAATAACAATATCATTTTGGTTGATCATTCATTCATGTACAGTTTGTTTGATTACTGCACACTTTACAAAGATAAATAGGTTTTCTAAAATTGTTGGAAAGATCGTCTACTTGTTGAACAAAAATTAAGCTTAGACAATGAGATGGTGCTAGCTACTGCATATTAGAGAAAGAACATTTTCTGAAATAAGGTAACAATCAATGATATGCTCATACAAACCGAATTTAATATCATGCTCTCTTATCTTCTCCTTCTTACATGCAAACATAATAACCAACTTTATTATTGCATATTTGCATTTATGAAAAGTAATATTTAAATAACAATCTCATTATATTTCTACAGCAGAGTTATTGCAGTTAACACTACCTTATTATGATCTTGATGATGCTAGCTACTGCATATTGGAGTATGATCTTGAAAATTTTCTGAAACTGCTGGAATTAAGGTAACAAACAATCATACTTTAACAATTTTCAGAGTATTACAAGGGTTTATAAATCAACTAGAGAAACCAACTCGAGTTGATAAGGATAGAATCAAACATAGTCTATCTGTAAGAAACTGTGTTTCAGCCATTTTAATTTTACTTTTCAAAGTAAAGCTTAAAACCTGAAGCCTGCTTCCAAATCAAAATCCTAAAAAATGTCCTCTAATTTCAAGCCTTAAAAAAAGAGGAAGTAACAGTGGATTGATACTGACTTAAGTTACAAAAACATCAATATTTTAGAAAGCTACTACTTTGATTAAATAAAAGAGTTTGAAATCCACTATGAAAGGATTACTTAATAAGTTGCACCTATATACATTATTAGTTACAGGATCCTATCTGTACACAATATGGCAAAACTATATTATGCCAAACTCCAACAATTTTGTAAATGTTATTGCCTCTGCAGCTTTTCTTTGCTGCAGAACATTAATTGAAGTAATTATTACTCCTAATTATCTAGATTGAATCTTTAATCTTAATTGTGTTAGCTTTTGTAATGGCAGCGGAAACAATAAGTTGAAAAACAGAAAATAGAGGAAAGGAAGTGAAAGAGAAAGGGACAATAACAATGTTCAGTTTACTGCAATATCTACCATCCCATCCATACATATCTTTCTTATTTAGTTATAGCCAAATACTTAGTAATGACATAGCCTATACTTAGCTGATGTCGTATGACACAAACCAACTTAACTTGTGCAGAACACCTTACTTGTGCAACAAACTATTACCAACAAAACAAGTTAAAATGATTACACACATAAGCAATAAAGTATTTTAAAAAGATTTATTAGTCAGTTAGTCAACATGTTGGATGGACTCCCTGTTTCAAATTTCTTTGGTGAAAAACTTGCCATCAATTAAGTACCAATTTTCAAATAAACTGACTTCGAATGAAGAAAATCTTCCTACACAAAAAAAAAATAAAAAAAAATCTCTGATGAAAAGTGTGTCATCATGTACCATTTATCAACCATTTTATTTTTCAATACACACACAAACATATATATGCCTAACTTTGATCTATTGAAATTTATTTAGATGGCGAGTTTTCTGACTGATTTGGCGAAGCCTTATGTGGATAAACTGCTTTGTATTATCTTTAAGAGAAATTTTTACTCCAATCATGTTGATTTTACTTTTCAAACTGAAGATTAAACCTTGAAGCATGATTCCAAGTCAAAATCCTAAAAAATATTATAAGCAGTCAATTTAACCAAGTAGCCATCTAATTTCAAGCATTAACAAATGAGAAATAACAGTGGATTGATATTTCAGAAAGCTACTACATTGATTAGATGAAGGAGTTTGATATCCACCATGAAACATTGATTACTTAATAAGTTGCAACTATGCAACATGGCAAAACTATGATAGTCTTACGGCTCATGGAGCGATTTATTTTTGTTTTCAATGTACATATAAGATAATTAAGTTTCTGAATAATATATGTAAAACATATAGGAGATTAAATTGTAACCTGAGAGGGCATAATTCAAATCTTATAAAATAATCATCAATATCATTTTAATGAATAATAGTCTCCTTTCCGTAATTTCTTTTATGAAAAAAATATAAATTATAAGTTATTTTGAAGATAAAATTTGTCATAAATTATAAACCGTTTTACAATATCAATGAAGTATTAAATGCTACTTTTTCTATTATACTTCAACTATTTATTACTCTATTTTATTTCAATTCTTTAATTTATTTTTCTTATACCATTAATGAAGAATAATTTTGTAAAATAACTTATAATTTCTTTTTAATTTAATTTATTTTTCTTTTTAATTTATATCATTAATATTTATGATGGAGGGAGTATACTGCTATATATATATGTTAAGACATGAAGAAAGGCATTGCATCGTAGGCACGGATGGATGAAATGAAGGAGTGGGTAGATGAAATCAATGAGGAGAGTAGGAACAACGGTTCTTCAATAGCTGATGAGAAGGAAAAATGGAAGAAGCGTTCCATTTTCAAAGTACCCTCACAGCTGAAGGAGAAAAACAAAAATGCCTACAAACCACAAACAATTTCGTTTGGTCCTTATCATCATGGTGAGAAGAATTTAATGGCAATGGAAGAGCACAAGCATAGAGCCCTTATTCATTTCCTAAAGAGATGTAAAAAACCCATTGAGTTACTCTTCCAACGTTTGGATCAAGTGGTCGATGAGCTAAGAGACTCGTACGTGCCACTTGATCAAATTTGGAAAGGTGACAAATTAAAGTTTCTTCAAATGATGATTCTTGATGGTTGTTTCCTTATGGAGATTGCGGAAGGAGGAACTTGGAATTAATATGATTACAATGATCCTGTTTTTGGTGAAATTGGGAAACTGAATTCGATGCCATATATCTTACGTGACATGCTTATACTTGAAAATCAAATACCTATGACGGTTCTTCATACATTGTTTCAGATTGCAGAAGGCGATGAGGTAATAATATTAATGATGTTTTCTTTAAAGTTATTTTAAAAAAAACACCTTAAAAAAATTTGATTAGGGGTGTTCGCGGTGCGGTTTGGTTCGATTTTGAGGGTAAAAGTCGTTTGAACCGCAAAATAAAAAAACATGCGATTTGGTTTGGTTCGGTTGAGTTTTAAAATAAAATCCAAACCAAACCAATGCGGTTTGGGTTGGATTGGCTGATGCGGTTTTTTCCGATACAGTACAATATTTTGTTTTCAACATTAAAATCGAGTTAAAAAGATAAAACACAACATATTTCCAGCAATGTTTTCGACAATGTTCTTAATTCATTCCACATTACAATTTCATTTTCACCAAACAACATAAACCAAATTAAAAACGTGGACAAAAAGTAATTCTATTATGTAAGAAAGGTAAAAGACTAAGATTTTATCATTCTCGTTTGTCAAAAAAAAAGATTTTATCATTCTCTAAAAGTTAGAGTAGCACATAAATACACTTTTGAAATAAAAAACAAAGAAGAAACTTAACAAGAGAAAAAATATGTCATTTTATAAAAGTTTTCATTGAGTTTTTATAAGTATTGGTATAGGTGACATAGATTAAAGGCAAAATTACACAATTAGTCCCTTAACTTAATTTTAGATAACACTTTCGTCCTTTATCTTTTTTTGTTACGATTTAGTCCTTTATGTTATAAAATAACAACGTAGTTATCCTTTTTTATGAAAAAATAATCAAAAACTCCAAAAAAAAATCATCAAACTCATAGACAAACGCAAATCTTCATCATACAAGCCTAGAAAATCAAATTTCATTGAAAAATATCTCATAAAAAATGAGAAGATATTGTCATTTTATAACATAAAGGACTAAACCGTGACCAAAAAAAAGATAAAGGACGAAAGTGTTACCTAAAATTAAATTAAGGGCCTAATTGAGTAATTTTGCCTAGATTAAATTAGTGTTTTCTTGTGTTGCGGTTTGGTTTGGTTTGGTTCGGTTCGGTTGGCAAAATGAAAACCGCAAACCAAACTAAACCATGCGGTTAAGGAAAAAAGTTATCTGAATACATTCAAACCAAATGCGATTTTTTGCAGTTTCGGTTTGGATTGGTTCGATTTGTGGTTTTTCTATTGGATTGGTTCGGTTTTGAACACCCTAAATTTGATTACACCCAAATCTATTTATTTAAGCCTGATACCAAAATTGCCCTTATTCACGTACATTTTTCTAAAACTCTTGTTTTTTCTTCATCTATCATACAAACATCATTCCATAAGTAAGCGAATTTTTGCGTTTAATTGATTTTCTGCGTCTAAGTTTATCTACGTTAAAAAAAAAAATAACATGTATGCAAGCTTTTAAATTCTAAAGTAGGAGGCAGTACCTGAACTCAATTTACAAACACATACATGTGTGTGTTAGGTAAAATGAACGTAAATAGACTTACACATATTTAGCTTTGGTTATATTCACACGTGAGCGTGACAACCTCCACTTGGGTTAAGACAATTTTTTCAAATTTCTAGTTGAATCAGCTAATTAATTTGTGCAATCTTCTGCATGTAGGGGTGTTATGCGGTTTCATTCCGTCTTGAATTATAGACTTGAGTTTGACATATTACTCATTTTTAAGATCTAGCCTGCCTTTTTTAAAGGTCTGGTGAAGCTTGAACGTCTATTTAAAAGCTTATTTTATACTAAAGTTTAGCAACACCAATAAATCTACTACTAAACAGGCCAAAACTTATGAAGGCCTAAAGCACACGAATAGTTCTGCTTCAAAATAACGAAATCTTATGAATGTCTAATCACACCAATAATATATCTGCTACTAAATAGCCAAATCATACGAAGACTTGAGTTTACGAGAAAATAACTTCAATAATATCAATAATGGAAGATATATTACATATATAAAAAACTTAATTGGCCGGCCTAACAGGCTTAATAAAACTTTTTTATAAGCCTTAGTCTGATCTGTTTAATTAAATTTGTTTTATAAAAAGCTTGAGTCTGACCTTTTTATCAAATGAGTTGGGTCAAGCTTGTTCCCACACCTAGTTTGAGGTTAAAAGTCATCCAAACCGCAAGATAAAAAAGCATACGGTTTGGTTTGGTTTAGTTGACTTTTAAAATAAAATCCAAACCAAACCAAATCAGTGCAGTTTTGGTTGAATTGGTTGGTTCGGTTTTTTTTAGACAATACAATGTTTTCTTTCCAACACTAAAATTAAATTAAAAAGCTAAAAACACAACATATTTACATATTTCCAGCAATATTTTCAACAATCTTTTAAATTTCATCCAACATTACAATATCATTTTCATCCAACAATGTTCTCAACTACATAGCGCATAAATACATTTTTGAAATAAAAATCAAAGAAGAAACTTAACAAGAGAAAAAATATGTTATTTTATAAAAGTTTACATTGAGTTTCTACGAGTATTGATCTAGTTGACATATGTTTAATTAGTGTTTTTCTTATGTTACGGTTTGATTTGGTTTATTTCGGTTGGTAAAATAAAAACCGCAAACCTAACCAAACCATATGGTTGAGTATAAAAATGATCCAAATACACTTGAACCAAGTGTAGTTTTTTGCGGTTTTGATTTGAGTTGGTTTGATTTATGGTTTTTATATTGAATTTGTTCGGTTTTCAACACTCCTATGTATGGTTTGGATTCTTGATATGCCTCTCGCACTAAAAGGTAAAGCTGAGTCTTCAAAACTTCTTGCCATATTGTTTCTTAAATTCTACATCTATTGATGACATTAACGTTAAGATGAAGAGAAATGGGCAAGAGAAGATAAATTCCAATTTGTAAATGAGATGAATAAAAATGCAAAGGAATATGTAAAAGAGAGGGAGAGGGGTACAAAGAAATAGAAAGAGGATGAAAGGAATAATAAGAGAAATTAAAAACGGTAATGAGTGAAAATTTGAAAAATAATTAAGGGTATTTTTGTCAGTTATGGGTGTACCTATATTATTTTGTTGAGTTATAATATTTTTGACCAATGATTTGTAATTTTTGTGATAACATTTATATATATCAAGGATTACTTACACCTAAATAGAAGACAAACGGACAATAAACTGTGTCGTTAGACTTTTTTAGATAGCAAAATCAATCTTCGTATTCGTATGGTTTAGTCTAGTTTTGTTTGGTTTGGTTTTTTTTCTCTATACGGTTGCTATTTCTTCTTTTGATTACTTCTCTCCATGGGCTCTTCTTTCTATTATGATTGATAGATATAGTTATTGGTTTTTGTTTGACTGTCTTTCTCAATGTTGGTAGCTCTCTTTGGCGGCTGCTCTCTTTGATTGTTGCTTTCCTTTTTGATGGTTGCAATGTCAGTTGTGTTTTTTTTTATAATTATTATTATATTACCTATGTTAGATAATATGCAATGATATTATCAAAAAAAAAAAAAAAAGATACTATGCAACGAGCCTTTCTAATGAAATCCCTAACCTCCTTTCTCTTTGTTAACGGTAGTTTATATGAAACATTACAGGCTGATCATTATGGGGAGTTATACTTTAAGTTCCTGTTTTTCTTCCCCTTATCATCACGTTCAGATCAAACTTATGGGAAAAGCATGCATCTATTGGACCTGTTCAGAAAATATGCAATACAACCACGAACTGAGCTAAAACGGATGCCTAATGTAGTGGCGTATAGAGAAATATCGGCCAGTTATAGATCCGCAGTAGAGCTCCATGAGGCTGGAATATCTTTCGAGAAAAGCGGAACAAGCAGCCTCGGAGATGCTTCCTTTAATCGAGCTGGTGTTCTTAGGCTCCCAGCCATAGTATTAGACGAAAGCACTGAATACATATTCCATAACTATACTGCCTTCGAACGTCTCTACACCGGAGTTAGTAAAGATGTAACAATGTATTTATTATTCATGTGCAGCATCATCAACAGTGCCAAGGACGTTTCAATTCTATGCCAAAGCGGGATACTAATCAACGCTTATGGGAGTTATGAAGATATTGCCAAATTGTTCAACTCATTACCCAAAGAAATCCCTGTGGATTACAGCTTAGGATTTGGTTTGGTGAGGGTCAATGATTTAAGTAAGATGAGGAGTGAGATCGATGACTTTTGCAAGAAACCATGGAATAAATCGCGTGCCAATCTCACTCAGACTTATTTTAGGAGCCCTTGGTCTATGGTGTCACTTGTTGCTGCCATCTTACTTTTTGCTCTTACTTTTATTCAAACTGGTTACTCAATTGCCCAGTTTTATCAAAAACCTAACTAACTCGCCTATTTTTCCATATACATACTCCAAACTTTCTCATCTTCCATAATCATTACCTACCTACCTACCTACCTATATGCTTGTTTGCTGTTTGTTTTATTTTTAATTTTTCATGTATTTGATTTGATGCTTGGTTTGTAAGAATCAATAATTATTCCCACTAATAATTTGGATTAACAAGCCAAATGACCGTCATTAATGTCAATTTCTTTTATTTAAATCTTGTTTGTTTGCAATTTTAAGATTGTTTTGTTATAATCTCCAACCCTTTACTCTCCCTGGATTAAACTTATTTTGAGTTTATGCAAACAAACTTATATAAATAAATAGGTTTTTATTTATTATTAATGAGCTTGTTAATGTAGTTTATGATAAAACAATTCATGAAGATAAAAAAAATTTGGGGAAAACTTTTTTATTTTTTTGAGAAAGTTAGTGAAAACTTATAAATTAACATAAACGTTTATTTATTTACATGAACTATGTTACATAAGCTCAAAAATAAGATAATCCAAACATGCCCTAAAACTATATTATCTCTTATTTTCATTAAAATAAGTTAACGGACCCTAGAACTATATTATCTCTTATCTCTACTGGTAGTTTGTGGTTTTGTTTCAAGTGAACTATATTATAAATTTGGTCCCTAAATAATTTAAAAGATCTAAATTGAATCCTTAAAAAACTTAAACAATCTAGAAGACCATCCACAATGGTGGGTGCCTAACCTACTTAGCACCATATTAAATAGGCACCCCATTGTGGAGTAAAATATATGGGTGTTTATGGTGAAGAGTGGCTATGGAAGCGCTCTCTCTCTTCATTTTTCGCAGATCCTATTTAATAAATCTTAATTAATAAATTAAATAAATTTTGTTCAAATGTAATCATATAGAATTATTTGTGGGACCTATTTAATAATTTCTTTTGAGGTGCTAGGTTGGAGAAAATTGGTGCTTATTAAGTATTACCATAAAATTAATGATAGGGACCCATATGACCCCTTTAAGCACCCAATTTTAAGTGTTCTGTTGTGGATGGTCTAAGTGATACGAAAAAATACTTAAAAACTAATTTATTACCATTAAATAACTTAAAGGATTAATTTATTATAATTAAAGAACCTATTTAGCCTATTAAATAACAGAAAATGCTTCTTCCCCAAATCTGTTTACAACCCATACCCCTCTTTGTATTCCACCAAGTACCAAATTAATTGTCATTCACTTTTTAATTAAAGAACATGTATACATTCTTAGTTTTCGTAGGCAATTTTGATCATGGAATATAGCATAACTCTTCAATAACATAACTAATCTCATCTTGAATCTAAAGAAAGCACAAGTAATTGTTATTGCATCAAAATAGCATGTTGGCTTCATAAGTCTTGAATATTAATTTATCATAATCGTACAAGTAACAAATGAAATCCTGTAAAAAAACACAAACAAATATACTTTTGATAGTTAAAAGTGTAGTAGTGCCCACTGACCTGATAGCTCATTTCATAACAATACACAGTTTAAACCTGATCAAACTTTTAGATCCAGAAAACATTACCTGAGGCACAAAAAATTCCCAACAATATTGTATTACTATTACCTAAGTAAAAAGAAATTAACTTGTCCAAATATTAAAATTCATGCTCAAATGCGTCCCATTACATAGGAGTATACAAATAGTACTACCGCTAACACTAGACACAACATTGACACACAGACAAGAAAGAAAAGTTATAAGCACACACTTCGAAAAAAGTTATTACTAAGCAGTAAGCACACACTTTGAAGTGTTAGTTCAACATAGAATGTATCATATGATTTCAACAAAAATACATGAACATCCACTTTTGGTACACCACATTGTAATTATGTTCAAAATATAGTTAATTCATTGACAAGATGGTTAATTCAACTAACCAAAATTTTCAACGTAAATTAAATTAAACATTTATCTACTCATCGTTGCATATTAAACAAGTGTAGATACAATATAATTCATCATTTAACAAACACAAAGAATAATATAGAGTAATCAAGCATGACAAGGATCAGAATAAAGATTGTAATCAACGCAGGAAGAAGAGTGATAATAGTAGACAATGATTGAAGTGATTAAAAAATGTGGGGAGAAGTCTAGATTATCATTCCATACTAGAATGCAACCCACGCCTTTTGTTACAACCCATTTTGATTTAGAAGATGTTGCGAGTGTCACAATGCATAACTAAGCAAAAGACAGGGGCCATCTTCATTGTATTTTTTTTTACCTTAAAAACTTCAAATCACTGTCACTATTACATAAATCTATATTCTTCCTACTCAAACCTTTTACTGTATAGACATCATTTCCTTGCTGTTTCAAAACTATACTTGTGCATAGAAAAATAAACCTAAAAGAAAAAATGCAAACGTTGTTGTAAACAGGTTGAAAGATGTTTTTTGATTGTACCCAAGTTAAAAATGATTATCAAAACAAAACTGTGGTTCTTTGGTTGAAGAAGAAAGGAACAACATGATGTACAAAGCGCCGCCAGTGGAATGTACATACGTAGGGAAGTAGAAGAAGCATGCTGGTTAAGGCTTTCAGTTGACTGAAAAGTAGGGTTGTGTTTGGATTGGTCCATAGTGCCATTGGATTTTAGCCCAAAAATAAATACAACCAAGGACATTGCTATTGGCACCCCACAAAAAATAAAAAATTAACAGTGTCAATTTTGACAACATTTGGAGACAAGGTGGTTCATCATTGAACCACTTAGACAATTCCTCCATTTTTTATTTTTTTGAGGAAAGACAATTCCTTCGATTTGTCTTCTAAAATGCGGTATTTTACCGAAATCACACTTTAGTTGTGTATTTTAGTAATTGGGTTACCCATTGTTTTCAAGTCGACTCAAACCACTTTGACTATTGTTTTGTCCATCTTATGGCTTTCTTACGCATACTATTTTTTCTCAAAATATTATTTGTTGGGATTATATAATCCGAACAGCATCTCGGATTATATAATCTGAACAATATAAAAGTTGTTGGTAGACAGAGCACTTAGAAATGTTTGTGTGGGTCTCATTAGTCTGAACTGCTTGCATCGTGGCACCACTATAGCCTTGCAAAAAAATTAATTCCCTAAAAAAAAAATAATTCAAATATTACAATAAATTAAATAAAAATAACTAATTAAATTAAGAAATTCATAAATGATGAATTATATTATATCAGTCAAATGCAAAATAATCCAGTATTTTATTACATACTAAGTTACTTTCAATATTATTATACTCGTTTTTAGAATATAAAATCCAAAACTTTAAAATGATCCCATTTATAATACAAATAAATAATTCATAAAAGTTAAAATATTATAATAATATTTATATTTGGCAATAAAAAATCATTTGTAGATATAAACAAAATAACAATTTTTTTATGGAAAAATAACAAAGAGATAATTGTCACTTTTAGCCCTAAATGTGTAACTAGTATTCTAAAATGATCTCTCATTGTGCATTTCATTAGTCAAAATAACCTCTAACGTTAAAATAGTTTATCAATGTCAACATTAACTCTTTTCATATAGGAAATGACATAACATCAAGTAAAAAAATACTTATAGAGACTAGTATGACAATAAGTAAGTACATTGAAGAACTAATATGACAATATTAACAAAACATTTTAACCTCATAAACCATTTTGATTAACGAAATGCAACATCAGAGATTAGTTTAAAACTTTGATAAATTCAAAGATTATTGTGTTTACTTGTTACACATTCAGCAATCAAATTGACTATGTCTCAAATAACAAATGCATACATAACTTATAATTTCAAAATAATATTAATAATTTGGTTAAAAAATATTACTAATAATTAATTGTATGGGAATGTGACACACATTTTTTTTTTATTTTGTTTGACTCAATGTATCCCTCCTTTGGTCTTGTACTTGTACCAGCCACTTTTAGTCTTGTACTTCTTTTTGAAAAAAAAACTTGTAGTCTTGTACTTGTTGACCGAGGGGCATACACAATTGGTGCTACAAGAGGAAAAGAAGAGACGCACATTTCGCGCTGTCCCCTGAACTGAACTGAAGCAAGCAACACACAACAAAACTTGGCGTCGTCTCAGCTTCCAAATCAGCATTCCCTATCCTTGGGAAAAATAAATTAAATATTGAAAAGCACACGTTACCCAACATGTTGGATAATTTTTTATTTTATTTTTCAATACTAATAATTAATATCGTTTTCATTATCAAACAAGCCATCTTTCTTTTTTTTTTAACAAAAAACAAGCCATCCAATTAAAAAAAACTAGTCATCGTGTGGCCGAAATTTTAAATTTTGTCAAAATAAAAAAAAACCAATCCATATTTTAAAATATGTTTATTTAATTTAAGAACATAGATCTAAATCGATCATTCATTATTTTCTCGCAGTCCAATTTAGTCTTTGACAAAAAATAAACTCAAATTAATTTTTGACACTTTCATATCGGTGATAGATTAGTTCCTAACTCATACATAAAAAATAAAATAAAAAATAATGAATAAATTCCAAATGCATACCCATATATAAAACAAATATCATCCAAAAACGCTTAGATGAGATGACACGAATCTCTTCTAATTTAACAAGGTTCTGGGTTCGACTCCAACATTGGACATGCAACAATGTTAAAACTCCTAGAGAGAACTTGTCGAGCTTGCCGTCCATTTGGGTCCTAAAAAGTTCAAGGGATTAGCCTCCAAAAAATAAAATTAAACGAATATGTAATTTTAATATATTTTTTGTTTCAATTATACATTTCATTTATCCGTAAAAAATTATATCTTTTATTTAAATTGTTATATTTTCTTTTTTACACGTCTTATAACATTATTTAAAATTTTAATAAAAGAATTTATTCGCATTTACAATAAGAACAACCCCACTACAATAGAAACAATAATACACATTTCCTCAAAAAAAAGTAAAAAAAATAATACACACACTTTAAACGAATCTTAATTGTCAAATAAAAAAGTTAATCAAATGTGATAAAATAGATTCACGGTCAAAAATTTATTCAAAAAAAAAAACATACAGTCAAAAGTTATTACGTGTTCGTCTTATCGTTTTTTTAAGTGACGTGTACGTCTTATCGTTAATCTTTACAAAAGTATAATAATGTAATAAAATAATTTTTGTTGAATATTAAGTGCATGAATTTTAATTCTTTTTTCCCTTTTATACGGATTCTATAACAAATACAGTTATTTTGTTTTTGTTAAGGAAAAATACAGTTATTTATTATCTATCTTCCATATAAAAAAAACAATAAATCATCAAAACAATAAAAAATAATAACTCGGTCAAAACAAAATAAAAAAAAGAATTGTAAATTCCAAACACACCTAACGTATCATACACACACCACAACACAAGCTTCTTCTGCTTCATTGTTTCATTCATCTTTTCTCTCCCAATTCAATTCAAAATTTTCACACACCGTGTTTTCTCAGAATCTCTCATTCCGCTTATTTCAATAATCGCTTTTGAGATCGAAACCAACTTTTCAATCCCCCATCAAATTTCTTCACCTTTCCGTTTCTCTTCCAAACGGAATATTAAAAAACCACTCAGTTTTTTCCGTTTTCATTATTCCGTTCGCTTCATCGTTCGATTTCATCCTTTTTGAATTAGGTTTAGGGTTTCGAATTGCGAAATTCGTAAATCCTGAATTGCGTTGGTTATTGTGATTTTTTATTAACGTATTGAACAAGGAGGTTTTGGAATTGTGAGAATTTTGATTACATTGTTTTGAAATTTGAAATTAGGGTTTTCAGATGAAACGAAATAGTTGTTTTATGAAATGGTGATTAAACGTAGTGTTAAAGTTAAAATGCCGAAATTGAAACGTTGTAAATTGGATGAGCCTCATTGTGAAGATGAAGAACATGAAGGTTGTTCAGGGAGTCAGAAGAAGCATAAAGTGAATGGGTTTAATTCTGAAGTGGATTTTGATACTGGTTCTGCTTCATGGAACAGTGAAGTTACAAATAATGGTGTTGTTGGCGAAGTTGAATTGAATTCATCGCGTAAAACGGTGAAAGTACGGTTCTCGTGTGGTGGTCCTCAGGTGCTTCCGTTGAGCTTTGAAGACGATGGTAAGGTTATGGTGAAGACCGGGAATAATGGTTCTGGTTCCGGTCTTAGTTTCGAGGGTGCAGATGAAAAGATAAACAGGAATGTTGGAACGAGGAAAGATGTCTATAGGCTGGAGGAATTTACTTTGGGTGATATTGTTTGGGCGAAATGCGGGAAGAGGTTTCCGGCTTGGCCTGGTGTGGTGATTGATCCTCTCTTAGAGGCTCCTCAATCCGTCATAGACTGTTGTGTTCCGGATACACTTTGTGTGATGTTTTTCGGTTATTCGAAAAATGGAACAAGGGTAATTGTTTCTATGAAAGTCTTGCTTATTTATTATTGTATTGTAAATTTGAGTTTTCGATTCTGCGTTTTTGGTGTTGAACTCTAAAAGAATTATGAATGGACAGGATTATGCTTGGGTGAAGCAGGGAATGGTATTTCCCTTTGCAGAATTCATGGACAGGTGTGTGTGGTTACATGGTACTTGCTACAGTTGTTTCTGTTGGATTACTGGAGATTTAATCAGCAAGTTTTTTTATTTTTTTATTTATGTTTTTTATTTTTTTATTTTTTTATCTTTGTTCAGATTTCAGGGGCAGACACAATTGTTCAAGAGCAAACCGAGTGACTTTCGGAAGGCGTTGGAGGAGGCAAAGTTGGCAGAAGATGGTATTCTGGAATCACAGTTGAGAGCGGAGGAAATGACTGACGTAGAAGCACATCCTGATAAACATCAACAGGTCTCAGCTTCAAATATTGATCGAGAATATTACTGCCAAGATAAGGTGATTTTTTATTTTTTTTTACTTTTGTGTGTTTTGCATTAGAAAGTGGTTTATTTATTGGGATTTGATTTTTTTATTTTTATTTTTTTTAACAAACTAGTGAAATATGTGTAGTTGTATACTATTACAGGACTAATGCTAACAATGAATAATAATTGGCAAACATTATCTGAGAGAATAACATGATCAATTGAAATTTGAGAAAACATTCAAAGATTACCCTAATCTTAATGATAAAAAATATCACAAATAGATCGACTTAACTGTTTTTTCATTTTTGTTTTTTTAAACTGTCAATGTTAGTATTGTTAGTTTTTATGTTGAGGGTGGGGATCAACTCTTGACCTCCTTATCACTCCACTTTTTAACTCTCCCAAGTCCCCACCCTAGCCACCAAACCATTTTTATATCCAATATATAAATTATGTGATTATGTGTAGTTATGTGCAGGATAATAAAGTTCAACCATATAGGAATTAGGAGAGAGTATGAGGTGTTTATATATCTTTTAAGCCCAGCGCTTCAATTGTGTGTGTCTTTGCAAGTATGTGGCGGGGTGAGTACTACAGTATCATAACTACAACTATTCCCCTAGATATAAGTGAGTAAGCCATACAAAATGTACTCATTCAGGGGCAGCACTATTGTCAAATAGCGGCTATAACGTAGTGAAATTTTGAACAAACTGCTTTTGTTGTGTTATACACGATTCAGTCTAAAACGTTGAAAAATAATGGATATAGTGTAACAAAATTTTATCTAACTTATATTTTCTGCAACCCGCGGTTGACAACACCTTTAGAGGGTAAGTTTTGACCCATGGTCAGGCAAGCTCTATCTGTGCATAGTTTTTTTAGTTTTTCATGGCCATCATGAAATATTAAAAGGACTAATAATTGTAAGCGTTTACAACTGGTATCTATTACTCCAAACTTACAAAGCATTTAGCTGAACAAAAGACAGGTAATTAATATTGAAGCATGTTTCATAACCTTGAACCAAACAGGTTTAGAGATAAATTGAAATCATAGAGACTGTACAAATTTGTAATTAATATTGGTGACACGTGTATTGCGAACTGATAGGTCCATTTTTCTGAGCATTATACATTTTAACAAGTTTAGGATATGAATTTATTGATAAAACTAGTTGAAATGGAGATGTAACACTTGTACTGTTCCAGTCGTATTGATAAAACAAGTTGAAATGGAGATGTAAAACTTGTACTGTTCCAGTCGCTACAGACTTGTAGATACTATTTATCAACGGATTTTTATGACCTTGGATGAAATTGACTTGACTTCAAAATGTTTTTCTCTTGTCTAGAATAAATACTTAACAATTCTTTCTGAGAATATCTTTCAATAAACCTGTATGCGAAGTTCCAATAGTCCATTCTAAAATGCAGATTGTAAGTCTTTTGTTGTTTTCTTGTGTTTTTATGTTGCTTTGTCCAGTAATTATGCTGAAAATAAGATTAGGATAAGAGTTGACTGTAAAAAATTGTATCTCTTATCGACTCTGGTCATTTGTTTATTTTTATCCACTGAATATATTGTGCAGGATGCCAGATGTTGTGCTAGCTGTGGTTTGATGTTGCCATGCAAAACCATGAAGAAGGTTAAGGATTCAAGTCATGCACCACAATTTCTATGCAAACATTGTGTCAAGGTTATACAGAAAGGCTTAATAGTGCTTCAAAATTTTCACTAATTTTTTTTTCAATGTTAGATGATTTTAAAAAAGTTATATTGTGCTATTACAGTTACGAAAATCAAAACAATATTGTGGAATTTGCAAAAAGATTTGGCACCATTCAGATGGTGGGAATTGGGTGAGACTGTCTGTTGTCAATTTATTTTAATATACTTTTGGTACAATAAATTCAAATTTTGATATCTTTTGGGAGCTCTTTGAATCAGGTATGTTGTGATGGTTGCAATGTATGGGTGCATGCTGAGTGTGATAAGATTTCTACCGAAAATTTCAAGGTGCTGTGTCGTGGTTAATATGGAACATTATACTAATTTCATATGATTGCTTTTTAAAACTTAGTTGGTTCACAAAGTGATTGAAATTCAATTTAAATGACTGGCTTCTGGTTGCAGGATCTGGAAAATACCGATTACTATTGTCCAGATTGCAAGGAAAAAATGAATTGTAAATTACCGGAATTGCCAACATACAAGCCAAAAATCAAGTACATATTAACCATCCATTTCTGTTTTCTTCTTCTAATCCAGGGTATTCAGCATTTTATTTTATACTTTGAATCTTACTGTGTGATATTTTTGACACAGATCAGTGATGAGTAGCCAAAACATTGTGGTACCTGAGAAGTACAGATCAATGGAGAATAGTCAAAACGGTGTGGTACCTGAGAAGTTAATGGTGGTGTGCAATGGAATGGAAGGAATTTACATCCCAAAGCTTCATTTGTAAGCCATTAACCCTGCTTGGATATTATGGGATTGATAATCAACACACACACACACATTTATATTTCTGTGTATATTCTGTTTTAATGCATATAAATCTATTTTATTTATGATTTTGCGTTTAACTATTACATTAGCATAAGTCCAGTATTACTTGAAAAAGTAACTACTCTCAGTCTGGATTGGTCTACAAATCTGACTATGATCTTTACCATCAAAACAGTTTGTTGTGAATGGATATAATTTCTTTATCAAAGACTACCATTGATTTGTTTGTGATTGCATTTTTCAGAATTATGTGCAAGTGTGTCTCTTGTGATTCAAGGAAGCGGACACCGAGTGAATGGGAAAGACACACTGGAAGCAGAGCTAAAAAATGGAAATACAGTGTGAAAGTGAAAAGCACAATGCTACCACTTGAAAAATGGGTTTGTATTAGTTCTTTCTATATCAGAGTCATAACAAATATGTATGCTGGTTTTGAATGTGACATGGTTATTATTGTGCCTTTCTTATTTATTATGAGGTGCTTTTTTCTCATTTTTTACTCACATAAACTACAGATCACAGAGCACATTCCAGAAGATGGAGTTTCCCAGGATTTAGATCAGCAGCAGGTGCTTGCCTTTTTGCAAGGTAAGTGTTCATTTAATAAACCAAAGCCTTGATTTTTTCTAGTTTACCATGTTTTATGAAACATTCAGTTGCGCATCACTTGCATGCTTTCCCTTGAATATATCCGAAGGCAGAGATTTATTTACTTTTACTCGTTATGACAGAGAAGTATGAGCCCGTTCATGCAAAATGGACGACTGAAAGATGTGCTATTTGTAGATGGATTGAAGACTATGAGGATAACAAAATTATCATCTGTAACAGGTGTTTCAGTTATTGTTGATCTTTACCTTGTAGTTGTAGAATTATTTTGGATGATTCATTTTTTGTTTCAAATTTACTAGGCATTAAAGGTAGTGATGTCAGTTATATAGATTTTCTGGTTTATTATGCAGATGCCAAATAGCAGTCCACCAAGAATGCTATGGTGCAAAGCATGTTCAGGATTTTACTTCCTGGGTGTGTAGAGTATGCGAAACTCCCGATGTTGAAAGAGAGTGTTGCCTTTGTCCAGTAAAAGGTACGTCAATCTAGTATTTTGGGTCAGTTTGAACTCTTTTTGTTCTTACATCTGTATACTGTGATAAGTTTTTCATAAAAGTAGCAAATGGTGGATCCTGCACTCCAATTCTGAGATGTGAAAAGAGAACTTTTTATTCATTTAATGGACCGACTTTCTATTATTGAAACAGTCTGCTTTACTTTGGTGAATGATCATTACCTAATGTAAATTTTTTTTCCTCATTTTCATGAAGTTATGGATAATCCTTTTAACGCATGATGCGGATAATTGAATCTATATAAAAGTCTTGACATGATAAATTTTCCTATTGCACAATCCTCGTTCTTTGCTCCTTGTATTTTATCTTGTGCTAATTTGCTTTTGCTATATATGGAAAAATGATTTGCAGGTGGTGCTCTGAAGCCAACTGATGTCGAGATGTTGTGGGTTCATGTAACATGCGCTTGGTTTCAACGTGAAGTTGTTTTCAAAAACCCTGAGGTCATGGAACCTGCCCTCGGAATTCTTAGAATTCCTTCTAATTCCTTTGTGAAGGTGAGATGACGGGCTATAAGTTGATCTTATCATAGTTTATCGATTGGTTTCAGCTAGAATGTTGACCTGTGTGATGCATGAGATTAATTTTAGATAGAATAATATCTTCAATTATTGCACACTTTTATAAGTAAACAATTAGGAATGTATGTAAACTAAAACTTGGACACAGACCCAATATATAGAAGAATGTGTCAATTAGAAGTCTTGCATAAAGATGAAAACTACCAGTTGATTATATCCCGAATGCATACTGGATGATTCTAAATTTTATTTGGCTGAGAGTCCAAAATGTACCAGAATGCATACTGGGCATAGTGTTCTGTTTTTTTGTATATCTTTAACTCGATATATTTACACAAGTTGTACTCTACTTGACATTCGAACCAAAAGGCTTCATTCTTATGTATTTTTGGATGACTATTCTCAAAGTTCATCCCTCTGAAGTACTCTCTGCTCAAATGTAATTCAACTCTAAATTCACTATATAATTTTCCACCTTCAGTTATATCCTTTTCTTCATTTATTCAGTAAGATAGTGACATAGTTGTAATTTAAATTACACTTGGCGTTCCCTTCCATTTTTCTTTTATATTTAGGCTGGGCTGTACTCATAAACTAATGTTAATGTTTCTTGTCCACTGTGACTGCAGACTTGTGTAATTTGTAAACAAAGCCATGGTTCTTGTACAAGTTGTTGCAAGTGTTCTACTCATTTTCATGTAATGTGCGCATCAAGAGCTGGGTATACCATGGAAGTAAGTTTCATGTTTCTTTCAAGTTGATTAGGTTGATCAGAAATATTTGCTTTTTTCTTGATTTGTTCCTTCCTAGTCTCCTCTCTTTCTTTCGGAGGACTGGTGCATCCTTTGCGGTTCATCCAGAATAAATAATTTTTATGTATTTGAATTTATTCATGTGAGGATTACAAGAGCTTGGGAAATATGTTAATATTGTTTAACCTTAACTTACAGTTGCATTCCATGGTGAAGAATGGGACTACAATAACAAAGAAGATAATATACTGCGCAGTTCATAGGTTTGTGCTCTAGTGATTCGATTATATATATTTTGTTATCTTCCTTTTTATTAATGATGTTTTATATGATAATTCATTATCAGAGTCCCAAGTCCAGATTCTGTACTGGTTTCACATTCATCCCTGGGGATTTTTGCTCCCAGAACTTTGATTGAAAATCACAAAGGATGCTTCCGGGGATCTAGGCTGGTCTCATCAAAGAATATAGAGCTCAATGAAGGTTCATCCCATGAAAATAATAGAGTCGAGCCATTTTCTACTGCGAGATGTCGTGTGCACCTAAGGTCTTCAAATAAGGTGACGATTCTATACATACTATATTATGGCCATAATAGTGTATTAACTGACCTATTCTTTTGCTTTTATTATGTTTTGTTTTATTTTATAATTTTTGGGGAAGAAATGATAATTTAACTTATTCATTCGTCCGATATACAAGGATGCAATATTTAAGCAAAATTGGTTAGACGAATACCTATGATGCACAACGACAATACGTTTATCAGATACAATACATATCTGATACAATGATACATGATACACCGTTCTTTACAAATTATAGGATACAATACATTCATGATATATATGCCAAAACTACAAACTATAATATTGAAGTAGATATCTAGGATGTCGATCATGCCAGCGTGGAACAGTGGCCAGCCACCACTAGTAGACTAGGTGTATCAAACAATAAGGGTGCATGAGGTGTGTTGGTTTTCGCAGCAGTGCGGCGTGGTTTTTTTCACAAAAGTGAAAGCGCATTTTGCACGGTAAAATTAGAGACGTTTCAGGGACATTTCTGGTATTTTGCACACTAAAAACCCTAATCTTCCTTTCCTTTCACGTTCCCTACACAAACTTCCTCCGCTTTGCGGCAGCAGAGACCTCTGTGTGACCCGGACGCTGCTGAACCACTTTGTCGACCCCAGCATTGTGCAGCAACCATACCAGGACATTCTGTTATTTGTGCAACAACCTTTAAAATTCATCTCAGACCATAGTTTAACTGTTTAAGTCGTAGGGACTTAAACTTGTTTGTTCCCTTGACTTTTGTTGATTTACATGTATGTTTTTAACAAGCTTATGAATATCTCGATATTATGAATATCGAGATATTATGTTAGCATCATAATTTATATAGTAGGATTAGTTTCTGATGTTAGAGTATTTTATGTTATCTCCTAAGATTAGTTATCATATTACTTGGTTATTATCATGATTTTCCCCCTTATTTTCTATTTATTTAGGATTAGGAGTCCTGCATTCCTGTAAATAGGGGTTAATGTTTAGTCTTTTGTGTCATCAAATTATTAGCAGTAATATTAAACCATCGTAATATTCAAAATATTTATTATTTTATTGTCATCATTTTTTGTTTAAAAGTTAAAACCCATAACTTCACCATATAGTATGCAGTAACATCTTTATTCCTTTTTAGACTGCCAGGGACAAGTTTTAAGTTAAAAAAATCTATGATCAGTTTTCTAGGTTACAATAGTAGTCTCAAATAGTTCCTCGAACATCATTGGCTGTCAGCAAGGCTTCTCAACGGAATTTTGATATTTTCATTTTTGCACCGAAGGATCATTTTTTCTTTGTTGTATAGTGTCTTCGGTTGGATACTTTTGTTTTCCTTCTCATCCAGTGTGAATTTCACAGAATGAACCCATTCAAGATAGTTCTCCCCATTAAGTTTTACATTAACGAGTTGCAAGTTGCAACCTTGAGACAGGGCATCAATCAAAGATGAGGAAAAACCTAGTTGGCTGCTCCTTGATGGTAGAGGTTTTTGAGGGTTTTAGGGTTTCTTCTGTCATGGCCGTCTTCACATTTGTGGGAAGGTTTCTTCCGTCATGGTAGAGGTTTTAGAGGGATACAGGATTTCTTCTGTCATGGCCTTTTTCACATTTGTGAGAAGGTTTCTACGTCAGAGCAAGATGATCTGAATCTGATCCCGTGTAATTTTTGGAGTGTAAATGACAATTTTATTTCTTATTTATTTGAAGTTGTACTAGAATGATAAATACTACCAATTTGCTACAATCAGGTAAACGGAAATACAGATACTAAGGATAATATACAAAACAGAAAATGGATCAGTTCTTAATCAGATAATTCAGATTCTAATCTAATCTAAACTAATTCAAGTTGTTATATCTAATTGCTAACAAGCTTCTACTTATTTATAAAGTCAACGTAACCTTGGTTATTTTGTCATATCAGTGGCCATTCTTCAATGTTAAATCTCAACATTATCTATTTTTTTTGTCAATTTGGTCTCTTTACCACATTTTGTCCCATATTGCCAGAGAGCTGATGTTGCAATTATTCATTTGCTGAGGGGACCCAGTCTTCATTCTTTAGGTGAAATAACTCAATTGAACAACTATAAGGTAATTTTCACGGTCAGCATGATATATGTTTGACTTCATGCTTTTGAAATAAATAACCTGGTCTTGCTTTTGACTGTAAAATGTGAAAGAAAAATGTTAATTTAATATTTTATAATATTGATTTGTGATAGGATGCTGAAGTATTTACTTCTTTCAAGGACCGTCTTCACCATCTGCAGGTATTACATATATTTTCATTTGCTAAAATTAATTGCTTGAATTGCTTATCTCAATTTTTAAAATCCCGTCTCTTATTTTTTTTAATTTGAAGTAATTTTTTAATGTTTTGTAACAGAAAACTGAAAATCTTAGAATTTGCTTCGGAAAGTCGGGTATTCATGGATGGGGTCTCTTTGCTCGAAGAGATCTACAAGAAGGAGATATGGTAACTTACTGTGTATTATTTTGATTAAGATGGTTTGCTGCAATTTCTTGTGAAGAAATAGAGTTCATGCTTGTTATGTTTGTCCGCAGGTTGTTGAGTATCGAGGTGAGCAGGTAAGGCGTAGTGTCGCTGATCTGAGGGAAGCAAAATATCGTTCAGAAGGCAAAGATTGCTATGTGAGTCTCTTATTTAAGACCGACTGTACTACCTGTCTGTATTCTGCTTAACATAGTGAAGCCTATAATAGTCACATTCAGAATGACATTATGTTTCATTTGTGTTATTTTGATTTCTATATTTGGTTCAAATGCCTGCATTAGATGGGTTGATGATTGCTGATAACATTTGAATTCATTCACTGCTATTCATAACACTAACTAATATATATTATGCAGTTGTTTAAGATCAGCGAGGAGGTTGTCATCGATGCAACACACAAGGGCAATATAGCACGTTTAATAAACCACTCTGTACGTTTTTATTGGAATCTACTTGCAATGCGGGTTTTATTAAATATTGACTGAAAATTCTATGACTTGAGCTCAACTGTCCATTATGTTTTTTTTTTTTTGGATATCAATTATGTGACTTTATATAAAGATATGTTACAATAGCAAACAAAAAGCAGTATACTAATGTTCACTCTGATTTACTTTCAGTGCACGCCAAACTGCTATGCAAGGATTTTGAGTTTGGGTAATCAAGGGAACCGGATTGTTCTTATCGCGAAAACCAATGTTTCTGCTGGTCAAGAACTTACGTAAGTTTCGTTCTGGATCCATGTTTGCGTATATTTCAATGTGTACTCTCACATCTCCAAGCATGCATGGTATGTGGTATACTTGATTAACTTATTTTTCTCTGATGTTTTAACAGGTATGATTACTTGTTCGATCCAGACGAGCCAGAAGAACTGAAAGTTCCCTGCCTTTGCAGAGCTCCCAACTGTAGAAAATTTATGAACTAGGTTTAGCATTTTTTGCTCCTTGAGCGATTTCAGTCATCTAACCATTGGGTAAAATTTTGTTCATTGAGCTTTTTGTTTTTATTTTTTTACCAGTTTAGTATAATTTGTATATAATTTTATATATGTAATTAAATAGGAAACTTCTGAGCAATTGAGCTGGAGGCATTTTTGTAACTTGCCACATGGTTCCTTTATATTCTCCAAATTCTTTTGACATTTGGAAGAAATGCTCATTGAAGACAAAAGGTGTATAGGAGCACACATATACTCTACTCAGTGCTTTTCTGGTTCTGCAGCGAAACAGTTGGCCATATCTCTTATACAGTCATACTTTATTTGGCATTTTTCAAAAGAGAAATCAATATCTGGTCATTGGTTTATGCTTTTTTAAACTTTAAAACAGTTGAATGAACATATTTTTTAAGAGAATATTACTATATTGGTTTCTTTGACCATTAGTGTGCCTAGGTTTGGATTGTAAAATATTGGAACCCGCGTTTTGCTTATATATTATGGTACGAATAAAATCAACGACATTGAAACCAAAACGAAAAGGTCATTGAGATTGAAACAAGACATAATTGAGTCTATTTAGGCTATGTGTGAGGAGTCTGAGAGTTGAGTTTCAGTGAAAAAGGTCGATAAAAACTTACTTTTCATTTTTCAGAAAATATAATTTCTTTTTTGAATTTGAAGGAAGAAAATAAAATATAAATAAAAAGGGCGATTCAAATATTGTGATCATCTATTACATCATTCTCCCTAAAAAAATTCTTTTACATATTTTATAAAATCTCAAATATATTTCAGGATATAGGTTACACATATTATGTGATATCTTACCACAAGAACCCACTAATGAAAACACATACTAAAATTATTATTTTTAACTTTTATTATATGTGTAACCTTATTTGATAAATAAAACATGAAGTTTAGCTTTGTTAAGGACATGTTCGAGATTCGAACCCCAAACACCAAAAAGAAAAGACAACATGAAACTTGTACAATAATTACAATCTGAGTCCAGTATAACATATTATAATTGCCCTTAGTCAATAATAAATAATTCCAATTAGAATGAAAAAAATATCAATAACCTATGTTGGTGGTTTTGAAATAGTTCTGAAACAATAGAATCATCATTTTAATAAATTTAAATGTTACTTGGACGAATAAGTTGGTCATTATATCCAAATTTACGAAGCATCGTCCAAACTATTTCAAGGTTATGAATGTAATGTTCATAGCCGTGATTAGCCAGCCTTCCTCTCTGTCCCGCAAATTTCCTTGCTAACTCAAACATAGTAGGTTGTAAACATGCCAAAAACATCAAACCTAACAATTTTAAAATACATCTAATTATGGATGTTCATTCCAGTGAATATCTATAGAGAGTGATATATTTGATAGTGTTAAAAATGAAACTTTTTTACAACGCTTACAAAATATAAAGACACATTGAGAGCAATTAGATGTAGTTTTTGTAATCTACATTTTGGATATATAATGTCATCCGTTTATCGCTTATATATTTTTATTTTTTATAAGTATTTATAAAAATAGACCTTGACTCTACTTATTGAAATTTCTAGATCCATTCCTGAATGTTACTACAATTTATTTCCTTAGTATCTCAACGATTTAACAAAATAGCTAAGCTCAATGTCTTGGGTGCCCTCTTCTTTAATTACAACTCCCTAATGTCTTAGACAGGTTCGTCTTCATTGAAACTTCTTAAGACTGTTAAATCAAATGTCACGAATGCGATAATTTAATATCTCTAAAACGATTACCGTCCAAACAATTATCCTAAATCGAGGATTGAAAGCAAGGGTTAGTAGTCATTCAACACATGAATCAATTTACATATTCGTAAATATATAAAAAAAGTACTCTACGATTATACGGCTCAAATAACCAGGAAGAAAGTCCATCTACTTGACCTAATAAAACTAAACATTGACTATGAGTTTATGAAGAACATTGCAAGAGTAGATGATGATCTGGATAATATTGTTTCATAATTGTATGTTATCATGAATGTCAGCATATATAAAATTTAAAATACAACTGTGTTAATGCCAGCAATACTAAATTTAAAGCAGTTTCATGATTTTATCAATTCGGTCCTTAGAGAAATTAACATAACAGATCAGAAACAAAGTGCTCATATAATATAGACAGTAACACAATTATTCACAATTCTACACAGAAACCAAAAGTAAAAATATTCACATTTCTGCAGCGTAGTAAGATTTGAATATACCAATTAAAAGCCAATAAATATATTTCCATGTTATTTAAACATGAACGACCTATTCACTGATTTTCCATAAGAAAATCAACCATGAAGATATCTGTAAGTGATGAAACTTGTCCATTCAGTCTCTTTGTGAAATCAATGCCAACTTAAAGTTCTTGAGTGATTACTAATTATGAATTTTAAAAATTATATTCGAGAAAGAGTTTCAATATAATACAATGACTTATCAAAATAAGAGTTGCAATGAAAACTTAGCATTGTTATCTAAAAGCAAGTAATGATACATAGAATTGTTATCCTCATTGCCTGCCCCTAAATATCCTTCTTAAAAAGTGAGATATTTGGAAGTTGAACCAATTCCACACATGCTTGCAGGTTTGATGATGCCTGATGAATTACTACTACTCCTCTTCTGCACACAATTATTCTTCATTGCTGTGATATTTTTTACCTCAAAAAAACTATTAAGAAAATCTTTCTTTGACTTCTTCATTATGTTGCTGCTCTTCACATTTGAACCAGGTCCATTATCTCCACAAAATCTTCTTTTACTAGGTGGAACATTGGTGCATGTTTTTATTTTCCTGCTTTGTTTTCTTGCATCTTCTTCCTTGTAGCGTTGCGCGAGTCGATCAACTGCTTCATTCTCAGCCTGAGCCATTTTTTTTACCTTAGCCTCATACAACTGCAGCCATGTGAATGAAACTCTTTTTCCTTTCATCTTCTTAACTACTTCGTTAGTGCAATTTATACCAAACTGCTTTTCAAAGAACTTTTTCCACAATTTATCGGTTATAGGGCTCAAATCCATCCCTTCACTGGACTTCTCAATATGCATCAACTGGTCAAGAGTGCAGTGAGGCAATGTTCTCTCAAGCAGATGATGATCAACATGACTAACATCTCCAAGGTATTTTACATTATCAATAGCGTTTTCAACACAAAGATCAACTAAAGATGTTTGATCCTTTCTCTTCATCATAACAGGATTCCTTTGAAACAAAAGCAGTGATGATGATGGCTTCTTTCTCGCAGATATTTCATCCTTTCTCATCATAATAACAGGATCCCTTCGAAACAAAAGCAGTGGATCGAAAACAAAGGAACAAAAACTTAATGAGTAGAAGTATTAGATATATTTTTCGTGCAACCCTAATGGAGGCTTTTAACCTATTTATATTTTATAGTATAAAATACCCTATTTTTAAGGAAACAAGATTCAATATATTTTTAAAACAAATCTTTCTTCGTTATATTTTTAAACCAAACTTTCTTCAATATATTTTTAAAACATATCTTTCTATTATCCAAAAAAAATAAAAAATCTTTTAGGTGTTACAAAAAAGATCAAGATTTTTATATCTTCTAGGTGTAACAAAAAAGAGCAAGATTTTTTTTTTTTTTTTTAAACCTGCCTTTCTAAAAGTCACCAACATTATTACTAATTAGCCCTTCAAAAAAGTTATTAAATTAGGGTAATTATATAAAAAAGATTTAATTATTTTCTAAAACTTGACTAAAATCCCTTTTCTTATATTTAAAAAATTTGTTATATTTATTCTCATAAAAATATGTTTTAATTAATAACATTGAAATAAATTTTATCGTTATTTAAGTTAGACATCAATCGTCACATTTCAAACCATTGATTGATGTCTAAGATCACATAACTATAGTCATGTGATTATATGATCGCATCTGTTAATATAAAGCTTCACCTTTCAGCCCATCCCTTGATTTTTAGGGTTAGATAATCATACTTCTATGTTATACACACGAAGAATAATCAAAAAGAATATAATAACAAAGAAAGGGTTAGATAATCATACTTCTATGTTCTACCATTGAATTTTTTTTCTTCCCTATAATCTCAAAACTAAAGTTGTCTACTCAATCATGATCATAATATACAAGAAATAACAAAGAAAGGAAAATTTACCTCATTAAAATTGACAAAGCATACAAGATCAAAACTATCACCAAAAAGAATATAATATAGTTATTCTATTTTATCACTTATCCCGACCACCAAACAGACCTGGAAATAATTTCATAGAGTCCTTAATAATTACCGTAATCATAAGAGAGTTGATATTGTCGCTTTACAAGAGCCATATTTTCACCAAAGTCAATGAAATGGATGACTCTAGCTTTGCTAAATTGTTCTTTTCAGATTAATTTTTTTCTTCCTGTAATGGTTGACACATTTGTGTTACGCCCGTTGGATATGGAATTGAAAAATTACTATACTGATATAAGGTGTGTTCGATGATCTGCTAAATAAAATAGAGAAAATGAACTGAACTACATTTTTTGTATCATGTTTGATTTAAAAAGTGTTCATGGAATTTGACAAATAGGTAGTACTAACAATGCTAGTAAATGGCAGTCTCATCTCATATAATCTCTTTTTATTTAAAATAAATGTTTAAATGACGCTACTCAATTTAATTTGAAAGAACATTTGTTTTTTATGGATGAATACGAATGCTACTACAACCATGCAAAATGATTTGATTAAGAAACAAATATGCAGCGAACCTCGCTGAAATATAATACTGCAAGCTGCATTATTAATATAAGCAACACTTTATAACAACCAAAACGACTTCACTCTGTTTATGTTTTCAAATACAACGAGACACCTTATATCCCTATCTTTTCCTTATATGTGTTGAGGGTCTTTCCCCTTTCATCCACAGAACTAAGAGTAGAGGCAATATTCACAAAATTAGGGTGTATTTAGGAGCCCCAACTCTCTCACACCTATTATTTGTTGACGATTATTTTTTATTTTGCAGGGCTAATGAGAGAGTCAAAATGTTTACAAAAGACGCATTTAAGAGATCAAACAACCTTTGAATGAGTTTTTTTTTTGACAAAAGGTAACTTATATTCTTTCATTCAACATTTAAGCCAATAATTTTTTTGTCGAACTTTACTCCGTTTTCGGTCGAAAGATTACCAAACGACTTTTTCCCCAAACAGGAATTTGAAAAGAAAAAAAAAGTAGTAAGAACAATAATTAAATAGGAATTACTTTAATAATAAGAAATTTTCAATTTGTAGTAATGAAATTTTCAATAGAAATTATTTTCGGATCTATGTTTTGAAAAACATATTAAAATATAATAGTTTTTATTTTAAACTCACGCAGAAAGAATGATGAGATGAATTGTTTTACAGTAACTTTTAAAATTTTAAAATTAATTTGAAAAGTTCGAATTTGGCGCGAGTATATAAAGAGCGAAACTCAAAGAGCTAACACAGAACGCGTGTGTTGCTTCCTTCACTACCTTTTCAAATTTCTGAGCAAGCATGAAAAAGAGACTCAACGATGCTACTTCCTCCGACGCCGGAGAACTTCCTCCGGCGAAGCGAATCCGACGTAACAAAACCATCTGCTCTTGCAACTCTCCTCGTCCTCGCTTTCTCTCCGCTCACTCCACTTTCTCATGGTTCTCTCTCTCTCTCTCTCTCTCCCTCTCAAATTCAATTTCAGTTACATTCACTTTACTCGAATTGAATTTTACATGTTGCGTTTAAACTTCATCGTTCGTGTATGTGATATAGCGTTTTCATTTCTAAGCTTCAGATCAGAAATTCAGTGTGAATTTTCGGTTAAATCTGAATTTTGAACTGTTTTTAGTTATATTAAGTTAATTTATATGTATATTCTGTTTAATTGAACGAATCAGTTGAATTGAGTTGAATCTATGCATATTCTGTTACTTCGTGTGCGATTTGAATAAGCATCATCGTTTTTGTTCGTTTGATTACTTTTTCTGCTCGAAGCATTTGAAAATCGGATATGATTGTGAATTTTTAGTTCAATTTTAGATCGCACTTTATTTTGTTAATTTTAAGAAGTTTTTGACCGAAGATGAAATGAAAAAACTGCATCCGATTTGATTTCGAATATCTTATACTGATTTGTTCGATGAGTTTCTCTGTTCAGTAGCGAAGCTTATTTTCTGTTGAACTCTGCAAAATGTGTTTATGCTGAGTTCAGTAACTTCAGTTTTGAACTTCTAATAGCTTAAATGCTTAATCACTTTTGCAATTCTGTTATGTTTTCTGAGTTAAAAAATGTTCAAAATATTCAAATATTCGTTTTCTATAATTTTTATATGTGGAAATGATTAATTAAGGAACATGGATTTAAAGTTTCAAAATAATTATTCACGAATTTTCTATAGCTTTTATACGCTCAAAACATTAATGATAGAATCTAATTTGATTTTGATTAATTACTAATTTATTATTCGTATTTTCTATAGATTTTTTTGTTTAATTATTAATCTGAATGCTTAATGAAGGTTCGATGACGACATTTGGACTGAGATAGCGAAGTTTCTGGATGGAAAGTCACTGATAATGCTGGCTGCGACGAACCGATGGTTCCGCCGCGTGATCATGGATGATGTTATTTGGAAGTTCGTTTGCTTGCGTGATCTTCAAGTTCCATCTCCTCCACCTGTGGCATTCAAGTGGAGCAAGCTCTACACTTCAGCTTTTGGTAAATAACACCTATATGCTTTCATCGATGTTCATGAATATGCATTGCTACTGTCTGATTAACATTGATTTTGAAATTGAAATTTCAGATGGGAGTCACTCCTACAAGTTCCGTCAGCAGGAGAAGCACATTGGTAATTTTTCACATGCTGTATCTATATCCTAATATGTTGAGAGATTCACAACAAATTTTAATAGATTTCACACACAGTTATGGAAATGAATTTAATGTGGTAAGTGACCGCACAGTTAATACCTTTTATCATTGAGGAATATTGCACAATTAAGATTTTGAGTTTTTGATTTGTGTGAGTCATCAATCTTTTATCAAATGCCTTAGATTGACAAGAGTTATTGAATGCCCTAAATCTAGATCTGACAATTATATATGTACATGGTAAACCTTATTGCTTATGCAAAATTCTATATAAATGTAATTTCTTCTTTTTTATTGCTTAGCTATGACGCAAATTCGCGAATTAGATACCTAGAATTATCCAACCATTGACTGATTTATTCTTATTCAACGTATATTTCACATATTGTTACATGCATTATGTGCAGCTTTAGCACTAGTAGACTTGTAAAGTTTTTGATGCTGTAACTATTTTATAATATGTTCTATCAGATTGGATGCGCATCGGTGCTTTTTCCTTTGATTCTACAGTTGCCCTCCTGACAGAGAGACTGAATTTCCCGGGAGAGTTAAAGAAAAAAGAAAGCATGGAAAATATGTTGAAGACTCACGGTTGTTGCTTTCTGGACAACATTAAACCCGGAATCTGGATTGCTGGTACTCTCCAGTTACCTTTGACTATATAACTATCATTGATATCAATTAATTTACCAGATGATATAAGTTTTCGATTAAATAGTTTTGTTTGTTTAAATTTCAGATCTGCAGCTTGTGCGATGCCCGGTTTGTGACCTAAATACTTGTGATGGTAATTTCAATATAATCCAATGAGTTTTGTATATCCCTTAACACCATGAATAATTCATTAGTGGTTACTGTTTTGTACCACAAGGGTTTGCATTAGAATAAGGCTAGAATATTCTTATTCAATTTAACATGTTTCTCCTGCTTATATAGGAACAATGCAGACATTGGATGCAAGGCATATGGAGCTGTTCCTCTGTGAAGACTATGAAAATGGGAACTGGGATTACGAGGTTGTAGGATCTCATGATATCAAGAAACGAGCTGATGGGGCTGCTGGCTCCATTTTTGATGTCAAACACCTGGCGAGTTCTTCTACGTCTGGTAAATCTTTATACATCGAGTCAACTTACCAACAGTCAGTGGCCTTGCTAATGTTTTTCTTTAAGAATTAAGATAAACCACTAATCTAATTTCATGTCATTGCATAAAGTAGTCACATTCTGTCTAGCAGAATAGAAACATATATACATGGAAATTATGCTTTTTACTAGTTTCAGTTAAGGTTACGCGCATTTATCTGCAGTGAAGAATGAATGTAGTTAGTCCAGGAACAAATTAATTTCAAAAAGAATGTAAAGCCTCTGAATGATTCTTGGTTTAGGGAATAAGCATTAGAGTAAATTGATGTTCTAAATTAATGCTTTTTATTGCCTACCCTTCCAAAAAGATAGTTACTGGCATTAACACATCACACTAATATGATTTAATTTTTAAATTAAATGGCAGCGGTATTTGATTACAAGTCATGGATTGGGAAGGATAATGACTGGCAACCCAAGGCCATGATTGCTTTTCATGCAGTAGCTGTGAACACTAATTTACAAGAAAATGAAGGTTAGAATCGTTAACAGCTTTCATGTCCGTGACTCAATTACTGAAGTAAATATCAGAAAACCTACTATAAGAGTAAGTACAAATCTGATGACAGCAACACGCTGCATATTAACCAGTCACCAAAACAAACAATTCAGTAAAATCAGCCCTATGCTACAACAATTGATTCACTCCAATACAGAATTTTATTGAGTCTCCCTTTCCCTCCAGTGTGTGTACCAAGAAGGACAAGATCCTTCATCTGTTATTGCGGTTCTGCAAAGTCGGTTAGTCCCTATCCAATTTGTTTACCATTCTATTTGTCCAACCTCAATTGATGTCCATACCTGAATACCATTTCTCTTTCCCAAACTAACTGTTCCAAATTTCCAATACTTCAATTAAACTCCACAACTATTCATGCTAATTCACCATTAACTGAGATAAGCATGTAGTCTCCACCAATCTACTACAGTCCCAAATCTTCATCTTTGATGATAAATATTATCAATGCATGAACAACTATCAATTCTTTTTCCACGTCTTTAACAATACCCCAAAAATTGAAGCCTAAATGTTGTATGTACCCTGCGACCAATAACTAATTAAACACATTACACATGTGCATATCTAGAGACACCAATATATCTCAGAAAGCTTAAAACCCCAAATTTCTTATTTAGACCCGCCTTGGCAATTTAACTGATGTCTTGTAGTTAAAATCATTTTCTGTTTTTTTAAAGTACAGTTAAACTCATTTGAATATCTTTCTTTTGCATATTATTACGTATTGAAACTCATGTAGTCAGTTCCAATTGTTTTTTCTTTATATAGTTACTTTGATTTCTCATGATGTTCCATTTTATTTTTCAATACAAGCAGGTCTTCATGTGAAGTACCAAGCTATGAGGGCAGGACCTGGTGGAGAAGTTGTTTCCATCAGAATCTCTCAGCAGCTGCTGTGACTCATCTCAAACCCATCTTTGAGAAGGGCTGGGGTTGGGTAGTTCATCCCTACCCTTTAAAATGCTTTGACATTTTTATACAAGACTTAGTTGTTTCAATTGAAAACAAATATTGTACCCCCATTCATTAATTTCCCACACGTAGCTAATGGTTTGAAAGACCATAGTGAATACTATTTCCAACAGAAAAGTTGATATATAGTAGCGGAAAAGCATTATTTTGTATGAAAGTTGGAAATTTCCTACAAGTCTTGATATATTTGTTTCCCTGAAATTGAAATGCATGTTCAATATGCTAAAATCAAACTAAAGTCAGCTGAATATTACTTATGATCATTGGTAATGGACAAGAGCTGACTTTGCATGAATTCTGGCAATGTCATAAAGGTCCTAGTATGTGCAACTACAATATCAAGGAATATTTTGCAGACATAGATAGGTAATAATACAGCAAATAGCTGTTTTAAGGCATACCTACTATAAGAATTAGTCAATTAAGATTTACTCTATATCCAGATAAAATATTATTTGACTTTTTATACTACGTTGAAAATTGTATCGAATTTAAAAATAAAATATAGTTTCAACTTTCATCATCTTATAAGTTATAAGTTGATGCTTTCCTAACACAGATTTGCAAGTCTGAGAAGTAATGGACATCTTGAAGGTCCTTTTTTACTTAATCTTTCCTGTCGTATACGCCTTAAACGATTGCCCTTTTTCTTTGTGTGGCAACAATAGTTTCCTAATTCGTTTCCCCTTTCAATTAGGTGAGCAATATCCTTATTGTGGCTATCCTGGTTTCAACTTAAATTGTACCAATGATAGCAAAACAATTCTAAAACTTCCTTACTCTGAAGAATTCTATGTACGCAGCATAAACTATCTCACGCAACAGATACAACTCTATGATCCTGATGATTGTCTTCCAAAACGTCTTCTAAGCCTCAATTTTTCAAATTCTCCTTTCATTGCTTCTTTTAGTCGTGACTACACATTCTTAGGCTGTTCATCTCAGAATATAGGGTCACAATTCATTCCCATTGATTGTCTTAGTAACTCTACATATTTTGTATCAGCCATTCCTTCAGTTTACTTTGTCAATTCTCTATCTGGTTGCTCTGTTATAAAAAATCTTTCAGTTCCAATTGCAAGACCAGAACGGTTTCAAGAAAATCTAAGAGATGACCTTAGTGCAGATCTTCAATTAACATGGGATAAACCTGACTGCAGTTATTGTGAATCACATCAGCTAATGTGTGGATTTGAAAGCATTAACAGCAATCAAGTTGTCTGTTTCTCTGATTACCAACCAGGTAAAGATGTTCTATGTTCTTTAATATGCAATTCTATAAGGTTTATTGCTGTATCAGTCCATCCAGAAATTAGTTTTTTTGGTTAGTTAGAATATCAAGAAATCAGTTGACTAAACGTGTTTGGTGAGTTTATAAAAAAAAAGTTTGAAGAGTTATAAAAAATAAAACTAGTTGGCCCACATGCTGAGGTTAGAAGGAATCACTAGAAAAATATTGGTCAATGGTTTTACCTCAGCGATTGAGATAAACATATGACAATTCTCGTTTTGTTTATGATTTATTTCTGTTGACTTTAGAATTCTATTTGCATGTTGGCAATTTTTTTTTGGTAAACATTTGCAAGTTGGTGATTAATTAATGCAAGATAAAGTAAGGTAAGTACCATTCGTACATATCGTAAGCCAAATTTAGCAACGTTGGCACTTCATTAAAAAAACTGATCCAGGGACAATTGCTTAACAAACTAACACTCTCAGTGTCAAATTCTACGTCATTGAAAAAGAAAAAAAATATATAAATCATTTTAAGATAGCAATGAAACATTAATGTTTCCTTTTCAATCTTACACTTTATTGGCAATTCTTTTGGTAAACATTTGCAAGTTGGCAATTAATCAATTTTATTTTACCATGTCATTAATGAAGTATAATGTTGTAAAGTGACTTATAATTTATGAGAAATTAGCAAACTGACTTATAATTTGAGACCCAAGAGTAGATCAAGAACTTGATGTTGTTTTTAGAAAAATGACGAATAAAGTAAAATAATTAAAATATTCTGGGGTAATAACTTGTTTTAAGATTTAAGAAATAAAAAATAAATGTAAAATAATAATAATGACATTACTTGTGACCAATGAAGTGTTTTACTTTTAGTTTTAGATACCTGATAGATTGAAAATGAAAACTCTACAGCCCAACTCTTCCTTTGTTAGCCAAAAAAGCAATAGCATATTAACGGAGTGTTTGGTGTAAAAATTAGTCCTCCGAATTGAATATAAAGTAATTTTAGCTTGAAATGAACAAATTCATATAAAAGCGGATCAAACAATAAATTTTAGATTATGAATCATGTTTAGAGTTAAAAGATACAAGTCTCAGTTTTAAGTTGAAATTCATCCAGGAGTGAACATAATTCTACTGGTGAATATTCTACAGGTGTGACCAAAAGTATGTAAAAATGTCCATGAGTTGCTGCAACTCCCAACCTATATCCTCCCTTTTTATTACATTTTCCAATAAATGAGGTCTTATTTGTAGTTCCATTCTCTATTCTCTATAACCACACTAATACAGATGCTCTCAAGTCTCAAGGTTAATATTCTATTACATACATTGGTATTGATTTTTTTTTCTGGCTTCAATTTTCAGGTACATCGCGGCAAGGACTTAAGATTTTCAGAATCATAGCATTGTGCGTTACGGGACCAGCTCTGATCTTTGTTATTCTAATGGCAAGTTGTGTGTGCTACAATGATAGAATAGGCAACATTACCAGAAGTGCTGCTTCTCGGTCAGCACCAGCGGCAATATCACCGCAACCTGAAGCCACATTAATTGCAGGTTTAGATGAATCCACAATTGAATCTTATGAGAAAGTAATTATTGGGGAGAGTCGACGTGTTCCTGGACCGAACGACGGATGTTGTTGGATATGCTTGGCAGAATACAACAGTAAAGAGACAGTAAGATGCATTCCTGAATGCAAACATTGTTTCCATGCTGATTGCATTGATGAGTGGCTTCGTATGAATGTTACATGCCCCGTTTGTCGTAACTCTCCTGCTCCTTCTCCTCTTAATATTGCCTCTAGTAATGTTTGAATGATTATGGACTACGCAAATCATGCCTTTTTTTTTTCTTCAGTTAATAGTGTTTGTGGTAAGTTCTGTTGCGTGTATGTATATATTTACAAATCATTCATGACGCTTGAATGAGATGACATAGAACTTTTCCCGTTTCATCATCTCAAGTTCAAATTCAAGCATTGAGAATACTGGAATAATAAAAACTAGAGTTCACCATCCATTTATATGAGAATACTGGAATAATAAAAACTAGAGAATCCCATCCATTTATATTGTACATTATTTGAGATTAGTTTTTACAGTTGCACAAAAGAAATATGTGGTTTATTCAATAAATATCAAGGAACCCTATCATGTAGGTCTCAGGTGTTTTGATGTGGGTTATGACTGTATTACCTACTCGGATTCCAATATAGAGATACTTTATTTCTTTCTTCAATAAAAGTAGTTAGTTCTTAAAGTGAAATACATGAATAACATCTAATGAAAGCAGGAAGTGATAGAGAAACTGTTTTAGTTGGAGTCATTTGGGGTAAGGGTTGGGCTCTTGTTTTCTAATCGATTTTGTTAAAAGTTTCATATTGGATAAGAGATGACCTGAACAAGCGTTTATACATGGGAGCAGTCCTAATCTCACAAACCGATTTTGTGGGATTGCATTAGACCCAGCGACAAATTCTAAGAATTTTGATTTGCTGTTTTTCAAATCACTAGCTACATTCTTAAGTATTTATCTAATCTACATCCAAAAAATTTACAAACACAATTAGGCATCGTCGAATTTCAATTTAAAAAACACATTTGGTATTCACCATCCGTAGACAACCATTTTACCAGTGACACGAAATTTTTCTAGGAAAACATAATTCAGGTTAGTTGACTATATATTTTCTTCTATATTACAATCCAACTCCCAATAATCCTCTGTACATGTGGAATCATTTACCATTTGGTATAAGGGCTTGAAAATAACATCAACCAAAACAAAAAATTAACTGTTTTTCTATAACAAAATTTGTGGCTTATACATTCTCAGATGGTTAGTCTGGCAGAGAAGAAACTATCCATTTTAAGCTACAATGACGCTGATTAGTTGGTAGATTATCATTTAGAAACGCAATTTAGAATAGGGTGTACTGCGGCTTTGAAGTCATCACAGAACTTCTGCTCAGAAAACCTGCTCGCTCGTCTCCTTGCAGCAGCAGCCATCTTAAGTCTCTCTGTCTCTGACATCTTAATGACTCTATAAATGGCGTCTGCATATTCTTCAACAGTGCAGGCGAGAAATCCTGTTTGCTGTTCATCCTCATCCAATACAATGTCCATTTTTGGGCCGGCTGAATTATGAGCTGACAAAGCAAACAAAACATGCAAGAATGATCAATGTATGTAAATGCATCATTGCAGGATATATAGAGAAAATAAACATATTTACCAACAGGTAAATTTATATCACACCTACCAATTGGGATGGCACCAGCAGCCATATATTCTACAACACTAATGCCAAAATGCTCATCTGTCATGGAGTGGATACCAGCAACAGCACCCGCCAAAAGTCCCACCAAATCTCTGCAGGTCAAGATAATGATCAAATAAAGTAGCAAGAAAGCATTTAAAACCAAGGTTCTAAAAGTATATAAATAAAATCCAGAGCAGTCAGTAGACAACTTCAACACCGAACTTATGTTTTATACATGTAATCAACTAATTTTCACCAGACTTGCAAGTTATTCATCCAAACAAGATTATGCTGGGGACTCATGAAAAAAATGAAATTCTCTCTCTCTGAAATGTGCACCGTAACCGTTTTTTCCGGCGACCTAACTACACTCCGGTGAAGCTCCGGCTACCGTTTTTTCAGGCTTTTCTCTGCTCTCCATGTGGTTCCCTCCTTCTCCCACCACTGCATTTCTCTTTCATCCTTATTTCCCTACTTTCTGGAGAGTTTCTTCATCGCAACAACTTTCCGGCGAACTTCTCCTCCCGGTGATTTTCCCTGGTTTTTCAGTTTATTTCTGATCCATGGTGTGTCCTTGGCCATTTATGGCTTCTCTGGACTCGACGGTGGTTACGGCGGCGAAGCCACCGGAATCTGGAAAATCCTTTGCACAAGCTCTCTCTGGTTCGGTTTCAGGTGATTCTTCCCTTACTCGGCTCCCTCCTAAGGTGGTGATGGGTGATTCGGTGCGTGTGAAGATCTCTCAAGCTGCGCATGAGTCCGGTTTAGCAGCTTGCAGGAGCAATCTCAATGGCCGTTTAACTCTGCACAAAGGAGATTCGCCATTAACAACGCAAGCTTTGAAGGTAAAACTCAGCAATTTATGGCCACATTTGAACAATTGGAACCTGATTCCACTTGGTAAAGGCTTCTTTGAGTTCAATTGCAGCACAATTGAGGAAATGAGACAAATCAGGGCTCTTGGTGTTGTTAACCTAAAACCTGGATTCATGCGTTTTTCTTGTTGGACTAAGGATTTTACCCCTAAGGCTAAGGCACAAACACATGCTCAAGTGTGGGTTAGGCTTATGCAACTCCCACAAGAATACTGGGGAAAACAAACTATCTTTGAAATTGCTTCAGGTTTGGGATCACCTCACAATTGATGAAGCTACTCTGAATAGGAGATTTGGCCTTTTTGCTAGAGTCTTAGTTGATGTTGACTTGTCTGAAAAGCTGTTTGAATCTGTTATTGTTGAAAGGGAAGGCCATGCTCTGTCTATAGTGGTTCAGTATGAGAAACACCCTTTGTTCTGTGCACACTGCAGGAATTTGGGTCATAGCATTCACACATGTTAAAGTTCCTAAACAAGCTCACAAGGTGAACACCAAAGCTCAGTCCAATGTGACCACCAAGACGGCTGAGGAAGCTTTTGTTCACAAAATTGCTCAATCTGGCAATGAAAGCTTGATTGAAAAGCAACCTGACATGCCCTCCACACATTGTGGTGAGGAAGAGGATATTGAACCAGTGAGTAATGTTGCTTCACAGAAATATATTGATAATATGTTTCAATGGTGGAAGGAAATTTGATAAAGAAAGGAGTTCATGTTGATGAGAATGGACCATCAATCATACATGATCTATCTCAAGATCATACTTTGGTTCTGCAAAACTCATTCATTTTACTTAATGATGAGAATGATATCCCTACTGGGGAGGCCTCATTAGTTGATAAGGAACATCCCAACAGCTCCACTAATATGTTGCAGGCTATCATTGATGTTGATGGGAGTGTTTCCAAGAGGAATGTTAGCTTATTTCCAATTGATTGTGGAACACCTAGTGGAATAAGGTCCTTAACAAATGCTTGCATCAAAAGTGCTCAAATTTTAAGTAATTCAAACAACTCAGATGTGGATCCTTTGGTTTCTATGCAGATGAATAATACTAGTATGATACAGGACAGTCCCTTAGTTGTGCCTATCACTAGTGTGGATGAAGAATTAAGTTTGGATAAGAGAGTCGTAGGTGGAAAGTCTGGTAACACTAGTAACCACTCAGCAGCCAGCCTTAAAAGTGTGAAGATATTGAAGGAATTTTGGGGTGATATTGAGGATGATGACTCTGCCTCAGACATTAATACTGATATAGAGCATGCAGCTGACGACTACGCCAAGCATACTGACATAGCATCTAACACCAAGTCTGGTAGGATGACTAAGAAGCAGAAGAGCACCAAGATTCACAATGGCAAAGGTTCTGATGGCATCACAAGTAGTGAGCACATCCAAACTCGTTCCAAAAATGGTGCAATCAAAAGCAATCCCAAATATGCTTGACTGTCGTGAGATGTTTCCTAATATGTGCTAGTAGCTAGTACTGCTGTTTGACAGCTTAGCTTCTCTAGTTTAAAAGCAAAGCTTTAGCTAGATGATTGTAGTTTCTTTGCTTCTTAGCATATATGCTGTTTTAGTTGAGATTGGTCATAGTTGGCCTGCATATTTGTTGCAATAAGGTTCAGGCCTACTCCTGCTTTGCATTTTAATTTTTCTTGCCTTGATCAAAAAAAAAAAAAAAGTTATTCATCCAAACTTTTTAATCAATTCAAATTTAGATGACATAACAAACAACATCCATCTTAAAATAAGTCAACTATATATTTTGAACTACCAGCAGGAAGCTTACAATACAATAAATCGAACCCACTTAAGTTTTTTAAATAATTAACACCTAATCCAATGGACTGCCAATGTCTGATATTAAATAAGAGCCATTGTTCAATGTCTGAGTTAGCACTCAGTAGTCAGCACTAGATGGGCAACCATGGTTTTAAATTCCGGTAGCAGTTACACTGCGAATTTTATATTACGGTAAAAATAAAATGCGGACAAATACAGCTGATGCGGCCGAAATTGCGGTTGTCATGCCATTGTGGAGGCCTCAAAAACCATTATATTGTGTCCGCAATTTGAAACTATGCTGACAACTATCATACTCGGGAATAAAAGGTATGCATTCTACAGAACAAATTCTTGATACATTTTGTTTTGCAGAGGAAGTGTTTAGGATCATTAAAAGAACAAAGGAAAAGAGCCACTCGAACTGACCTGTATGTTACATTCTTGTGGAATTCCACTTGTTCATTTACATTCAGTTCAATTGCTTTCGTTTTTAACATTTGAAGCCTTTCGTCATCTGATTTATTTCTACAGCTACCCACAAACTGTAGCTTGGGTTTCGGGAAACCAGAATCTAATCTCTTAATGGCAACTGAAAAAGCCTCCAGCTGGAGAGTGTGAGCCTACAATAAATAGAGCACTGTAAATTTGATGTAATCAACATAGGTCCAAATAAGCAACCAGAATGGTTTTACCTCCCACTCACTAGGTTGATAGGTGTTGCCTACCTTCTCTGGTCGAAATTGTGCAACAGATATAATTACAGGAATCTCAGCCGATCTTTCCAAAGGAAGCACCTGCCCATATTGCTAACCTATTAGAATCCACTGGTAATACCACAACAGGCTATGCATGCGTGTATCTATATTCTGTATGTATATGGATTATGTAACAAGAAAAGAGAGATATTTGTATCATCTTGTGACATAGCAAAAGTGCTGAGTGCTCACATATTTTTATAGACAAAAATGTTAGTGTTTAGTTTGATAGGGGGAGGGAAAACTAATAGCACCATGAATTGAACCAGACTTCTTTCTTAATACTCTTTCAGCGTCCAAACCAAACCCTAAATTCGAGTTTTAAATTAACATCCGAGGATAAGCTTTAATCATTTAGTCAATAGATTACTCCCATGGGAAACACAGGACATAAGGACCAAAGGAATTTTCAAAGCGACAAAACTGCATCCATTTCAGGAAAAGAGACATAGACGTGTGATTGTTGACAATATACAGACACCAATTTTAGGACAATAAAGAACAAAGTTCAAACCTGAAGTCCCGAAGTATCACAAGGAGGATACACTCGCTTAATCCGATCTGGAACTCCCCAAAGCTTTTCAATATGGGCTTTGGTCCAAGAGGAATTGACCATAGCTAGGTGTGCACAAGATCCAACAATCCCATACAACCAGCTGAAGAATGTGTAATAGACTATTTTGCACCGAGAAAGCCAAACACTGTCAGAAAACAACTGTCACATTACTTTCTTTTTTTTTTAAGAAAACTGTCACATTACTTAAACGAGGAAAAGAGGTAAAATGAAGTGTTGCAACTTTTTTATCTTTAATGATTAAGGTTCATTTCCAGGAAATATATATACTGTCTGTAAATACTGCTTTTAACTCAGAACAGCAACAATAAAAGCATACAGATATACCATGAGGGAAAAATACCATCATTGGACAAGTATAGAAAAAAAGTGAGGGAAACTCATTAATTACAAAATTGAATTAAAAGAAGGAAAACACATGAAAATCAAACCTTTTAGCAACTAAGGCATCATTATTATACATCAAGCTTCGTTGACGAACACGAGATAGCATGTCTGAACTGATAGTAGGGTAATGTGTGTAGCAAATAACTTTGCATCCAAACAACCTAGCAAGTGGATATGTAAAAGCATATCCACTTGTATCAAAATAATATAAAGGGGTAAACTTGCACAAAGCTTCCCATCCAAGATACATAGAGCCTAGACTTTGACCAATCATAGTAAAGTGTGGATATGTTGTTTCTTCAATCCACTTCCTCTTGTACAAATGCACCACCTGTGAATTGTGTGGATAACAAAAATACACAAGCTATTAAGCATTTTAAGCACAACAGGTTCCAAAATAAGTGCTATTTACCATTGCAACAATATCCATTTACTCTATATAAGCATATAAAAAATCACATTTTTATCTTTCTTCCATGACTAATCAACAGCTACAATAATAACCACGGTTGACTTACACCCTAATGTGTGCTAAATATGCCAATAAGTCTGTTTGGATTGGCTTATTTGAGCTTATCTTCTAACATCAACACTTGTGAGCTATGAAGCACGGACACCTCCAGGACTAGGCGTGTCGCGGTGTCCGACACTCCTATGACACCCGTACGACACGTGTCGAACCGGTGTCCTAAATAATTGTTTTTTTCTTTACTTCGACACTCCTACGATCGGTGTCCGACACCTATGTAATACTCATACGAGCCGTGTCGGACAACCCAGACAAATATCTAAAACAATTTTTTTTTTCTCTCTTGCTTCCGCACACCATAGATACAAGAGTTACATATCTTTTGAGAAATGTTGATCAATTAGGGGTTATAGACATTATAGATGATTATATCATTTTTAGCTTTTTTGACAGTAGATGAATAAATAAAGGTCAAATAATATGATATCTTATTGTAGAACTTTTTCTAATGACATAAATTGCTCAAGTTAGATGTTTATATATGTATTTTAGTTTTCATTTTAGACCGTCTTTAAATAAAATAACATATATGTAACGGTGTCTGTGTTTTATATTTTTTACATTAGCGGTGTCGACGTATCCGTGTCAGAGTCCATGCTTCATAGCTTGTGAGACTTGGGCGAGCTTATGGAAACATTTTATGACATGTCTATAAGCTGTTTTCAGCTTATTTGCATAAACTCACAAGGATGGCTAATGAAAATAACCTATAGTTTATAGGAAATGGTCTAACTTTATCTTTTCTTTTGGTATAGAAATAACTTATACATAAACACATATATGGTAATTATTAAGTTTCTAACAGATTCCCCTATCAATCCTCTGATCATCACTACAATATGACAGTTACAGAACATCAATCTTGCCATTCAAGTAAACGATGACAAAGCCATAATCACATTGACAAGTAATGCCTAACTCAAACATCACAAAATCAGCTTATAAGACAAGACAGTATAAACATTTTAAATGTCTCTGCAACACCATCATAACCATAATTGCAACTTCATTTTACCACACTATCAAGATTCACATTATAACTGGAACTGTAACCACAATTTTAAACCATGCAATATAACTCTACACCAAATATAAACAAAAACCCACATAAGCTAATGTCAACACATAAAATGTCAACAACAAACCTCAAAAGCTTAAAAAGGGCTCCAACCCAATAAACATCACAAAAGCCAAAATTCTTATAAAACTAAACCAACCAACAACCAGAGCCTCATCCCACTAAGTGGGTCGGCTACATAAATCAAATTACGCCATAACGTTCTTTCATAAAACATAATTCGATCCAACTTATTAACCTAAAATCTTTCTAAATAGTTTCTCAGTTTATATAGGTCTTCCTCAGCCTCTAGTGATCTGACTATCCTCCATTTGATCTACTCTCCTTACTACAAAATCTACAAGTCTTCTCTCTACATGCACAAACCACCTAAGTCCGGTTTCCACCATCTTTTCTACAATAGATGCTACCCAACTCTTTCTAACGTTGTCATTTCTAATCCTAACCTTTCTGGTATAAAAAAACAAAAAGGAGCAAACTTTACAAAACCCCATTTGCAATAAGGTGCAACAAAACAAAAACCATATAACAGAATTCAGAAAAAATCAAGTACCTTAGGTGGGGCATTAAGGGTAACACCAAAGCGATCAAGAGCACGATTCAACAACGATTGAGGAGTAGCATCATGATCTCCAGTATAAACAACGCATTGAAGATCAGGATTCTCTTCCTGAATAGCTTTAACAGCGCACCATAGCACTCTTTCTCCGCCGCCGCCGTCGTTGGTGTATGGATGAAAGAATCCCACCGCGGTTTTTCTGTTTCGTCTGCCGTTGATTGCGGAAAACAAGAGTTTGAGGATTGTGGCGGTGATGAGTGTAGCTATGAAGATGATGAAGCGTATGAGTGTCATTGTTTGTGTTGTAGTTGAAGATGGAGATGGAAATGGAAATGGAGGAAGTTGTGATAAGCAGATTATTTGGAAAATACGTTTTGGAGAAAAGGGGAGGAAAGGAAATATTGTTTGGGTGGGACTTCGAAAATTTTCTTGATGCTAACCAAACAAGGCTTTATTTTCACTCAATTTTGAATTTCCATATTTTCTACCAAAGTGTGTAATTATACTTTTTTTTTATTCCTTTTCTTTAAACCATTGAAAATTTGACTTCCTCAATCTTAAATTAATCATCCTCTTTGTCATATTTTTCTCAAATTATTTGTGTATTTATGATACTAAGCATGTGTTTGTTTTGACGGTAAAATGGCCTCTAAAGCACGTTTCAGCTAAAACTTAAATATACAGCTTCTCAGTATCACGTCCAAATTGCATTGGAACGTGAAATTAATGAACACAATATATAACCAAACAAAGCATAATATAGCATTTCTATTAACATATCATTATTTATTACATTTCAATCATCTAATCACTCTATTAATTATGATTAATAAGAGTTTTGATAAATGAAACATATTTTACCATTAGAATTAATATTTCTAATCATTTTCTTAATAATCGTGTAAAACTCAAAAGAAATATCTAATTTGATAGAAAGAGAGTAATTGAGTGGAGAATAATCCTTAAAATTGTAAGAATTGATTAAAATATATCTTCATTTTTGCAAATTGATGAATATATTCTTGAAATTATAAATGGTAATTTATAATTGTCTTCTATTAACTTTTTTATTAGATATTATGATGTGACACATTAAGTGGACATGTCACATTAACTAATTTGCCTATAATTTTTTTATTACAAAAGTTTAGATAAGTTGGGTAGCCCATGAAGGTCAGAGCAGATCTCAAGACTCAACGAACGCTAACAAATGTACTTATTAAATTGGGATATCTTAGCCCACAAGTCCTAGAACAAAAATATAGCGAAATTGTTAGCATGAACGCCGTAACCGGGTTCAAACCCGACACCTCTCTGTACGTGGGTGTGAGTTTTCAATTGCTATTGCTGTTTTCATCTATGCTGAGGTGATATTAATGTGATTAATTGTTAGGCTACATTTTTAGCCAACAACGCGGATGAATCATTTTGAATGATGCTTTATTATAATTTCAAAGATATATTTGCTGATTAGTAAAAGCATGTAGTATACAGACACACGAATCATAACATGTCATTGTTTTGTGACATAAGATTTCAAAATCATCAATGAGTGCACAAAAAATTGGCCTTCTGCTCTTCTAGTAGTAATGTAAAGCAAACCACAATCAGTAGGAATTCTTACACACTTTCTGCATTTACATATATGCACACACATTTTTAGAAATTCTCAAACATACAAACACCACTAGCTAGTTATTTGTGCCTAAACAACTACTGTAGTTAAATATTTGAAATATATATGCACACTTTTTGAGTTTAGTAGTTTCAAAAAAGATAATTTAACTTGAAAAGAAAACTACTTCTACAACACACTTTTTAATTTTTTTGAGTGATGAAATCTGGCTCAGCTGGTTTCCGAGGCAAAAGTGGTAGAAATTTCTTTGTCTGTGTCACTCTTTTGCCACTTCTTAAATGCTTTAATGCATTAGATGCAAACCTTTGTACATATATAGTGGAACCAATGCTTGGTGAAGAAGACTCTTCCTCATTTTCAGAAGCATTCTGTTGCCTTTTTTCCGTTTCACGTAACAATTTCTCAGCCCTTTTTTCCCTGTATTGACGCCATACTACTTGTATGAACCGCGCTCCCCATGTCCTCCATTGCAAGGAATAAAACCTGCTCAAACATTGTCATCAATGAGGTTGTGAACCATATTGTCTTCTTCTATTTTCAGTCTAATGTCTCTTTACTAGGGTCTCACATTTCCTCATATAGTAATCAAAATACTTATTAAACTTTTTTAGGATTGAATTTTTAATTAGTTATGCCTCCAATTCGAAGGTGAAATTTTTAGATGATTTCTGCAATGCACCTTGTTTCTTATAATGTAAATTTTTTCCACAAAAATGAAATGATGCATTATCAAAGGTGAAAAAACATATCAAGCCTTGCCTGAAAGTGTGCTGGAGCTGTTTTCTGTTAATAAGACGTCGAAATTGGGAAGCAACAATCTTCAAGTCATCATGCAAAAGAGCAAAAGCTTCAACTTCCGTAATAGTTTCAACTGTACTAGTCGAAATAGGTAAGTTTGAAGAGGTTGTAGGATCCAAGGCCCATGTTAGAAGCTCTTCTCCACAAAAATCACCAGCCTTGAGTTCGGACGAGTTAAAGAAACCAGTTCTTCCACCATTTGTTGTGGCAGTCTTAAGTTTTCCGCGCATGATGAAGAGCATTTCGTCCACTGGATCACCTTCACAAACAACGAAACTTTTCTCGGTATAAAGGACCGGCTTCAGTTTATCACACATTGCATCCAACAACTGTTTATCCATGTTGCCAAAAATTGGCACCTATGTAAACAAGTATAGTTAAGTGGTTAAAAGAAAAAACCAAGTGAAAGATGAGATTACTATGTATGATACACACTTTTTTAAGTAAATCTAAGCAAAGATGTCTCTTTATGTCTCTTCTCAGATCTTTAGGGAGGTTGCATATTAGTTTCTCTTCTTCAACACCTCGATTTTCTTGCCATTTGTATTGTTCATACCGTCGAATTCTTTGCTTCAAGTGATCCGGTAGCATACGGTGGCACATCCATTGTTCTGCATCCCTCCTTTTGATTCTCATCTCTTCAACTCTAACAGTTGTAGATTGTAGATATTTCTGTGACAAGCATCAACACAACCTATAATCTTTACTTCATCAGAAAAAAACTATAAATTAATGATTCTAATATATGCATGATCCATATCTTGTTTACATAAGTAAGGTGGCTTGATAGGCCTAAAATGTTTTTTGATATCCTACAATTTAACCTTTTTAGTTAAATAAGCTTTGAAAAAAGCCTTGGCTTGGTCTATTCTGAAAAAAGTCTTGGCTTGACATGTGTCTGATATAGACTAGGTCGTAGGCCCTTGTAAGTCAGTTTGACTTATTTCTACGCTTATCTCAGAGTCCTTCCTTACTAAGGATTACCTGCATGTTTCCTATAAGTAATGCAAATAGAACCAATCCAAAGACAGCAATGAAGATTGCAAAGATTATCTCCCCAATATAAGTGCTTGTCTTCAGGTTCTGCCCAACAGAACTGCAAAAAATAACAACAAAATTTCACTTTTAAATAGATCGAACTAAGTTTTCCTTGATAAGATGTCACAAAATATTAAATAGTGGTTAGTCCATCGAAACACTGCGAATAAAGTTAAGGCTGCGTTTGAAAGATCTTACGACTTAAGAACTTATACAAATGTTTGGATTGGAGGAACTTATGAAAATAGCTTATAATTTGTCCTAAAGTTGTTTTAAGCTTATTTTCATAAGCTTTTCAGAAGCTTACAAAAACAACATATACAGTGCTTCTACCATTCATTCTTGATTGTAGAAATATATTATACATAAACTCTATATATAAGCACTTATAAACTAAATTTTTAAAGAAGTTGTTTACTCTATAAGAACACAAGGACATATTTGTTCCTACGCAAAGAAGATCAAGAACCAACCTTAAATTGCGCAAACCCCACCAAAAGCAGTAGAAGAATTTATGATGAAAGTTTGTATTCAACTCCACCACACGAGACGTTAGAGCATCAATAAATATTCCAAAATTGAAAACTTTTGGGTCAATGATATCATCAGGATCTTTGTAAGGACAAGTAGTAGAATTGTTGAGAATTGAAAAAAGTGTCAAATTGACTCGTCCGCAGCTTAGATAGGAATCATCAAAGAATGGCGTGTTCTTCAATCGTCTGCGCCAACACCGCAACTCTGATTCTATCGAAAACAAATACCAAAATGCTCCAACAACCTAATATCACAAGTAATTTGGATTTTTTATCATAAAACTTAGCTTAGTAAACAAGGAACATACATAAACTAATGCTTGTGACAGAAGTAACAAAATTACAAGCTTACATGACTTGCTAGCATATAAAGAAAGAGATTATAAGCAGCTCCGGCCCACGCTGTCTCGGTTAATATACCAGAAGTGCTTGTTACTTCATTGAACAACGTATAGATTCGCATAAGTCTTGGCGCGTACTGTGTTATTATCGTATACTTCAACCAATCCTTTGTTATATATGGAACTGAGCCTTGTGGAATTGGAATCATAGCTAAAATCACCATCTATCAACACATCATTACGAATGTTAAAACAACATCATATTATGTATGTATTATTTAATTAAACTGAAATTGAAATTATTATTGAAGTTGACTTCGCATGTATCCTACGATACTGTTAACCATGCTTAAGAGCATTAGTTAAGTAAACTAAAAATCTTTCATAAAAAAAAAGTAATCTAAAAATGATTTGTATTTATTGAAAAGTTCACCTTTTAATACATTGGTAACTTAAGAGTTAAGTAACCGAATTTCTGAATAAGTACTTTTAACTTTTGATTAGTCCTTAGTGAACTCCTTAGAATATGCTTGAATAAAGAAAGTAATGTATTCTGATACCTGAGGAAGTGGAAGAATTGATAGAATGTCAATGATGAAGTGAGAACTTAAGTATCTCATTGCTATAGCAAAAGGATCATCAACCGGCTCTCCCCTTCCAAAAATGCGCGAAGAAGGTGCAATAAACCCGGTTCGAAACTGAAAGACGATGCGAATAATGTAGAAAAGATCGAAAAACGTGCGAAGAACACTAGCAGTAATCTTCAATGTTCCATTCAAATTAAGGCATTTTCTCTGGTCATCAATCACAGGGATGTAAAAGAATAATGGATCCATAGATACTGCCATCACACATGTTATAACAAAGATCTTGTTCCATTTCTGAAGTAGTGGACCTTGTGGATCAAGAACACTATACCTAGAAGCTGGTTTTTGCAACGATTCATTATTTTTTGCTGGAGAAACACTTGGTTTAGATTTTCTTTTTTCAAATCCATCAATTGAAGAATCATATTGTGAAAAATTAAAAGATGATGATTCTGACTTCCAATCTTCAAATCTATACAGAAACATAAACTCAATTAAGTAACATATCATATATTTTGTCACATATCATAGAAAAAGTTCATGACTTAAAATTGAAAAATAACCAACTAGGAAAACCATAGATTTATGCTTAGTTTATATACTGTATGATATATCATATATTTTAGTTACTCATAGTAATATGGTCATATTTTGTACTACTAACTTGTGAATTCGGATTCCTTGCGGTCACCGATTGTGAGAATTTATGTAGTCATCACATCTGTGACCTTTGGATAGAGATCAGATGGTTCTGATTTCAAGCTCAGTATTTTAGATCTTAAAGAAGAATCAAAATCTGCATTAAATATGGACCGTTCGATCTCGGTCAAACGACCACCGATGTGTTGACAACATGAATGAGTGCAATCAGTGACCGTAGGAAATCCGATTTCCTAACTTCTCTATCTGGTGCCAAGTTCTCAATCATTAGAGAACAATAGGCAATAGCACATGTGATGCTAAAAGAACATGCTTGAACATACAAAGTACAAACCTCACAAATTTCTTTTCATTTGAACTCATGATTTATAGGAAATGACACTTTATTTGAACTATAGAAGATTCACTGCAACCCTGCAAAATCCATCTTCAAATTAGAAAAAAAAAGGTAAGCTATTTTATGTATGACTATAAGTGCTGCATGGCTATAAAATCATTATCCAATTTCATTATTTATTTTGTATATGTTTGTAATACAAGTTATTGATAAAATAAATATAACACGCTAAGCATAAGCAGAATATATAGAAGGCTTAAATATTTATTGAAAATAATAAAGTCAATCTCCATATCAACCTGAGAGAAGGATTGGCTTCACATGAACCATAAGAAGAAATATTAATTAGTTAAAAATATCTAGGATGAAGAGTATAGATAAGTGTGAAATAGTAGAAGGAAAAGGTAAAACAGTAACACCACCAAGGTTGGTTTTGATAAGTGTGAATGAAATCTCTTTTTCTGTTACCTTACCTATAGGAACCAAAGCAGAGAGAAGAAGAGTTTAAAACTCATAAAAGCAAATAAAATGTTGCAATGCAACCTTGTTAAGAAAGAGTTTGTATGGTTACTTTGTTCACACAGCACAACCATGTGATGTGAGTATTAGAAGAAGAGAAAGGGAAAGAGCACAAATGACGTAGACAGTGTGAGGATAGTCTTATGTCAGTGAGGGTACACGACAAATAAATCCTTGTTTGCTCATTTACATGCAAAATAAAATGCTCTCTCCATTTATTTACTTTTCATGTTCATATAAATTTAGAAAGCATTAATTGGTATATATATTCATGATAAAATATCTATATTTAATTCTCAACATTGGTTTATAATTGAGTGTGATCTAGGTTGATTTTGCAAGGTCGGGTTAGGTCAACCTAAATCCTAACATAGTATCAGAAGCTATTTAAGATTCGTTGGACCACCTGCTATCAAGTCATTGCTAACAGACCACGGATCACACTTCAAATATTCAGTTGTGGACATGAAGAGTCTGTGTTAAGAGTCCTACGATGAATGAGATAAATGCCTGAACATGGATTTACAATGATTGCAATCCTCACCTTACATAAGACCTTAATGAATTCATATGATGAGTCTTGTTAGTATCCCATTAGCTATTAATTCTTATTGTAATGATATAGTGGCCGATTCAATGGCCAAGCTTTGTGCTCATTTATGTTAGTTGTTACGTGTTAAAATATCAACAATGCTTATATTTTGTCTTTTATTTTTTTAGTCATCTAAAATAATAAACTGAAAATAAAAAACTATAACAAAGGAGTCGAACTCGTGTCCTATAATCATTGTGAATATATGCAACCACCAAACAAAATAACATTGTACAAAAATTTGAATAAAAAAAAACACATGCTTCGTTAACAATACTTAAACGTTATTCTAGATGGTGAGTCTAAATGAAATTATGAAATTTTGTGGCCCTCAAAATTGAGGTCACATGCTTCGGCCTTCGGGTCTAGTTGCACATCCTTAAAATTGGTAATGTGAATGAGTTTAATGTTGAATATATAATAAAGAGGGTGTACTTATATTCTCAATATCTTAAAGTTTTGGATGGTGATGTGTGTAACATATTGATTTGTTGTTACCACCGTGGCTCCATGGTATTTTCCTTGGTCATTTCCAACAATTAAACCATGCATATTTAGAATGAGTCGTAATGACTAAGGATTCATATTATGTGCAAGGATTTTTAATCTATTAAATTAAAAATAAAAAACAATTTCCATGATTAAATATATCCCTTCCAAATCAACCAAAAATCTCAGGATGAACATAATTAATCGAGCTTGATGGAACTGAATAAGGAGTAGTACAACAAAAGTAGCTAGCATCCACCAAGATGCATGATTAATATTACTTTATATCTTTTAGTCATGATCCTTGACCAAATGTGTCGTATGATATATGGCCCATAAGAAAGTGGAGAAGCTGTTATTTCCTTGCACTCAAACCTCTCCTGCCTTTGCTTATGGTTGTTGTAGAGAGATAATAAGGAAGGAGAAAATATCAAACTGCATGGACATAAAAGATATTTATATTTTTTAAGATGTATTAAATGATTTTGAATGTCTCGTAAACACAACTTAGTTGATAATTGTAAGAACGTTAATATGTAGATATCAAAATTCGGATATGAATTTCTCATTTCAACACACATAAGTGTGCGTGTCTAAACACTTGGTTACTTGACAATTTTTATTTTTTAGTATACATTTAAAGAAATGATCTTGTAAAATAAAATAAATAATAGTGAAACAAATTAAGTTTTGCTGTCTAGTTTTTTTGTTCAAGTTTCAATATCTACTTTAATAAATGAAAACTATACAACTAATTTGCTTAATTTAAAAAATAAATATTTTATTTTATTTCTTTTACATAAAATCTCATCCGAAGTAATATTTTGTACAATCTTAATGGATAATAACAAAGTAATTTTCATGTATTATCAATATCATTTCCATCAATGACATGAATTAAAAAGGAATATTCTGGCTTCCACATCATATTTTGTCTCAGCTTCCAACTTTTTCACCACTTTATGAATTGTTTGATGCATTAATTTAATATACACTAAGACCTGAGGTGTTCAATATAAGAAACGACATGAAAAAGTAGAAAAGAAATAAAAGGAAAGAAGGAAGGAAAAAGAGGGACACAAATGAAGAAAATAAGAAAGAAGAAACAGCAAAGTTTACAATTACGCGATCCCACGTGATACGTGTGATATCTTTTTCTGCTTTAAAGAAGGAAATTAACGATCCTTCGAGATCATATTATAGCTAAAGATGTTGAATTAACTCATTAAAATAAAAATTTATACTTAAAAAGCTAAAGTTTCTAAAAAAAAAACTAAAACTACTCAATGTTTTTTTGTTGTTTATGGAAAGGAATTAAATTAATAATAAACGAGGGGACTAAAAGAGTGACTCAATGAGCAAAATGCATAGAGCCTAATAAAGGACACAACCTCTCTAAAATATTGAAAGACAAAGACTTGTACTCCAAGGAAGCTAAGAAATCAGCACACTTGTTAACGTCATCGGCGATATAAGTTGCACCGAAGGGTGCCAATGAGAAAATCGAAGAAGTTGTTGGCTCAGTTGTTAAAGCGTTGATATAATTAATCTTTGAATAATGGTGATTAACCGTTTTACCAGAATCATCATGAATAATTACCTTAAAGGTGTTGCCATGTACTGAAATAAGTGAACCATCTACTTAACAAAAAAAAATATCATCATTGTGTCAAAAAAAAAATATCATCATGTAGCATGGTTAAAATCAATGTTAAAAAATTTGGACCAATGGTTGACCCGATGGAATTATTGTTTCAAGATTCAAAGGTTCAAAGTTAGCAGTTATCATAAAAATGTCTATTAATGTTGAAATATATTAAAATATAGTATATATTTAATTCTTAAGAGGAAGAAGTGGAATTGAAGCATCTCTTAGGTGAGGAGAGCATAATTTTTACTCATAGGTTTTACCTTTCAAGATAAGGGAGTGTATATTTAACATAAAAAAGGAGAATATAATTCAAGTTTCGATGTAGAGGTGTAATATTCTCTAAGCTCTATTCATTTGTTAGAGTTGGTTATAATTTAGTTAGTTAGGTGTTATATACAGAGAAAACTTGTTGTATCAATATGTCATTTTTTTAAACATGATTCCTATTTAAAATTTCTCCTAATTTTCAAGCTCTCAGCTTCCAGATTCAACTTTCTTCATGATTCTAAGAATTTTAATATGGTGGTAGGTGTTCATTTTTTTTAAAGAGTCTTTTATTTCATAGAGCTATATCATTATGATTCATTGTGTTTAAAATATATTTTAGAGAGGATCATATCTACATACAAGAAATCTCTATTATAAACATTTCCCCTATTTTATTTTGATAGTACACGTGACAACCTTATATTGAAAGGTGTATTTAATGTTTTATTTCATATACACATCAAAATGTTATTTGCTAAAATTCGGAGGAGTATTTAATGTATCAGAATGGCAACCAAAAATTTACATATGAAATTACTATGATGAACCGAAAATTTTGGAGGAGGAGTATTTAAACTTCTATTTTTCTATTTTAAAAAAATATCCCTACTCTATTATATTTTCCAAAAAAATTTTAAAAAAGCGTTCAGTATGAAAAAATAATGTTTTTATTGTGATATTAGAAATTTATATTTTATACACATTTAAATTTTAAAAAAAAAGAGATTGACATTTTCTGGGCGTTAATAATAATTGATTAAGATGTTGATGATAATTAATTGCATAAAGATTGATTTCAATTTTAGTTAAAAAAAACAACCGTAAATATGGCTATAGTATAAAAAAGTCTCAACAAAAAAGCATAAATCACTCTCTAAAAAAAAAACATAAATCATGGAACATACGTTATTTCAAGACTCTACTTTGTTTTTACAAGTATTTATATATTTTTATAAAAATAATTTGTTTTTATTGTGTACACTTGATGTGGAAAAAATATGTGCTTTATAAAAAATAATTGTACATATTTAATTAAATAATTATTCATTTGATTTTTTAACACATTTAAATTATAAGATTAAATCTAGATCGACACAGGGTTAAAAAAAAGACACGTAAAAAAAATCTTTATTATATGTTTTTCGTTGTTTTTCGCAATCAATATATTGTTATTAATAAAAAAATTGTGACTTCGAATATTTCAAATTAAAAGACTAAGACCATCCACAATGCAGCACCACGTTTGGGTGCTTAAATGGGTCCCGACTGTACGTCATTTTATAATTAATATTTCATAAGCACTCAATCTCTACAACCCAGCACCATAAAATAATTATTAATTGGGTCCCAGTAATAACTATATATCATTAAATTTTAACAATAATTTATATACTAATTCATAATTATATACTTTTAAAATATTGAAGTAATTTAACTATAAATTATAAAATTATATACTTTTAAAATATTGAAGTAATTTAATTATAAATTATAAAAAAAGGAAAAAATAAAGTAATAAAATACACGATTTTTTTAAGGAGTAATTAAATACAAAAATTGTCGACTGCTAATCGTGTAAAATTTCCAACGGCTACATGCTACAAGCAAATTCAAATTCAACTATTGTTTACAACTTTTTTCAAAAAGAAAACTATTATTTACAACTATTATATAATTTATTTTTTAATATCAAAATAATACAATAATTGAATATAGAGAAAAAAAATATAATTAATTGAACATGTGGGACCCATGAGTAATAAGAGAGAGTATCTATAAAAGCATTCATCCTTATAAGCACCATATTCATTGATGTCACAATGGGGGTGTCTATTTAAAATGGTGCTTAATAGGGGAAGAACCCTCCATTGTAGATGGTCTAATACATCATGAGTATGTGTATGAGTTTGTTTCAAAAATTAGTGTATAATTTATTTCCAATTACTTCATCCATTAATCAATGGAATAATTATTGTGGTTATTTGGAGTTTTTTGGCTATAAATATTGCTTTTGAAGCTCATACTTCCCACACCATTTTTCATATTTTCGCTAATTTCATACAAAAAATTTAAAATAGTTTTCGAAATCCATCTTTCATTGTATTGATTTTTTCTCTTTTTTTTTTTCATAGATTTGTCTCCAGAAACTGATTCAATTTTTTATATTTTCCACGGGTACAACAATTAAACTTATTTCACTCTGATTTTCTTTCTTTCAGTTGAACATATGGAAATTCAGCATATGGAAACCTATTTCACATTCTCTTTAGGTGTTCCATATGTGGATCTCGAAGAACGGATTTGATGAAATATACGATGACTACTGTTTTTTTTAAACTATTCATGTACTTAATTTTAGAGCTACAATTTGTGTTGTAGATCATATTTTACATTTTAAATAGCAGTGTTTCTTTTGCTTACCGACTATGTTATGATTTTAATATTGATTAAAATCATATTGAATATTATAGATAGTTGTTGTTAACTTGCTTTGGGTAATTAGGAAATTAGAGTGGGACACTATCCTTTTTATTGGTCATTTCATCTGATGATATCTCTGAAATCAATTCAGTCGAAGAATCATGAAACATAATCATCTGAATTATACGTGTTTGGTTTGTTCGATGACTAACACAAGAACATCATGTAAATTAGCACTAACCATGCTTACTGTTGTAAATTGATTATCAAAACAAAATACTTGGTCAATTGGAGTTTATGATCATGTTTTTCATGTTCCTATTGAATATGAATTTAATCGTTTCTTATCACATTATTCTATTTTGTTTTTACTATTCTATCATTAAACAATGATATTTTTTTTGGACATTGCTTTCTAATTTTTTTCCATAATTATTCAAATATAAAAATAATGTTATTACAAAAAGACGGACACTTATTTTTCGACATGGTCATGTTGATGAAGTTTGATAAAACTTTGGGCTTAGAAAATTGAGATTCAAACATCATTGCTATAATCTTCAGTTAGTAGGGGAAATGACTAACTCAAACTATACCTTGTAATGGATAGTCGATGGTATTTGGTTTTGTAGACATTGTTAGGATAATGATCTTAATTGATTTGATTTGAGTATGTTCTTTTTTCTTAATTTTGTTATATTCTACATTCTTTTTCTTACAAGAATATTTATGTTCCACGTAATATTGATCCCTCTATCATGGTATATTATTGTTGGAGTTATTGTGGAATAAAGACATAATTCAACGATTCTGATTCCATTTTCATAAAACATAGTCGTTAATTATTGTCAAAGAAACCAATACATGAATAATATAAAATGCACATGTTCCATTTCCGTTGTTTCTAAATATGAATCAATCATGAACATGAAAAAAAATTAGAGAAATGCTAGGAACGCTCTAGTTCTAACACAGTCTCTAACACTCATTCTCCTATTGGGTGAAACCCATGTGAGTCTCATCACTTTATGTGAGATCCATTTAAATGTGTGGTACCCACATGAATTTCACCTAATAAGAGAGTGAATATTAAAAGAGAGTGTCCACATCACTCCTCAAAAAATTAATTAACCAACGTGTTTGGCTTCTCTTGTTTGAAATGGAAATCTTATATCATCAAACAAAATATATAACTAAATTAAAGGAAGGTTTAAATGACAATAAAAATTCATGAATGAATTTAAATGAAAAATAACTGTTCAAATAAGGCTTAAAAAAAAGATCCAAATAAGAATATGTACATTTTACAAATCATTTTAGTTAGTATTTTATTCTCAACAAGAGTGCACCAAACATCCTATGCAAATCTTCTCCCATTTTCATTTTCTCCCATTTAGCATAATAAATGTCATTAAATTTCCATCCTATGAAAATTAATAATGTAATCAGTTTCATCTTAGAAAGATATTTCACATATATATGATGAACTTTCAAAATTATAATAAAGATTGTAATTTAGAGTATAAAATTTACTTTTAATTTAATCATACTTTATTGGATTTAGTAATACTTTATCGACTTTAATAATTTTTCACATATTTTAATTTCATGTGTTGTTTCATATTTTATAATAGGGTTTAAAACTATATGTTAATGATATTATGAATAAAAAATAGCGAAAAATATGCATTCATACTTTGATTATATAAAATGGACCTGCAATACTATTTTACTTCGATGTGTGTTAGATTATTATTTTTTGCTAGATTATTAGAAATAAAAAAATATATATTAAGGGAGTAAAGTGTAGAGTTTAACCTAAGAGTGGAAGGGAATGTAATTCAAGCTTCTCTGAGGGGAGTGAAATGAAATATTTTCTAAAATGTTTTGAATAAGAGGGAAAGGAAGTGTAAATTTTAATATAAGAGGAGAGTGGAGTGTAATTCAAGCATCTTTTAGGAGAGGTGAGTGTAATTTACTCTTTTATTATAATAAAAGTAATTTCCATCAAAAAATGGTAAGAGTCTATTTTCGGATATTTTTTTAGAGGTCCATAATTGACCCAAACAATTAACTCAAATAATAAATGTTGTATAATTGAGTAAACAAAAAAGTTTTTCAATCACTAAAACACGATGTATAAATTCAGTTGACAGATATTTTGTAGTACGTTGTGGATGAGGTTCGAACTCTAGATTCTCACTCATTTACCTAAAGAGGGTTGATTTCTAACAACCAAACAACTTAACAAAAAACAGTTATGTATCAGCTAAGAGTCAAAATGCAATCACATAAATTCTATTAGTTTTTTTAGGGAATAAATTCTATTGGTTTTGATTAATTATATTCTCATGATGACATTCACATGATCAACTCCTGTAATTGATTTGTAAAAAAAAAAAAAAAAACTTCTTTAATTGATTATTTTTTTTACAAAAACTCCTTGAATTGATATAGCTTATTTATTTAGCATGATATAGTGTATCTTTATAATTCATTTTATAATGTTTCAATTTGAATTTACAAATGAAACATGTTAATTTTGTTCGATTGCTTAAAAAATTCCAAGAGCATTAATTACTCGAAAGATACAAAATAAAAAATAAAAATAACTCACGACTTTTTTTAAATAACAAATGTTTTTCGATGATTAAACCATGACATATGTAAGTTAAGATTGATTATGCAATAACATAAATCATATTGGTTTTTTTTTTTCCAAAAAATAAATCATATTAGTTTTGATTAATATATTTAATTATATGCCCAATCAATGTAAATATATTTTGCACCCCTGAGTTTTTTTTTTGAACAAAATTTTGCACCCTGAGTTAATCATCACCGTTGCTAGATCAATTGAAACATTTTTATTTTAATCATCTGTAAAATCACATACATGGTCGATTATGATAAACCGATATTGTAACACTTTTTACACCGATAATCAAAGTAAACATTTTACAGTCAAATTATCGACATTTGTCATTAACATTGATATAATTTTTTGTATTTAGAACGTCTTATTTGTCTTTTTTTGGTTACAAATTTTAGGTCTGTTTTTATTGGTCATTGTATTTCAATTTGCATTTGCAAATAAAATGCAATATACCAATAAGTGAATCATCCAAACAATTCAATTTAAATACTTTCTCCATCCTAAAATAGGCGTTGCATTTGACCATTCGACCAATGCATATATTTCTATATCATGATTCTAACAGTAGCAACAAAGAAAAACTATAGAAAAAAATATCTCAGTTCTAAACCACGGAGAACTATGTCAAAAATAAAGCAAATGTACCGACAATAGAGTTGTATCTGTATGGGTTTTTTTTTAAAATATTTTACCAAAAAATTAGACAAAATAAAAAAACGCTACATTATTTTAAAATTTATAATAAACAAATATTTTGTCAATGTAGCAGAATACATGTGCCTTTTTCCATTGTCAAATCCCACCAAGGATCAAAAGTGAAGAAATTTAAAATAATAAAGGTTGAATAAAAAAATACATCAAGAAAGAGAATGACATCCAAAGACTAACAAAACAATTATCGTAATGTTGGGATAGCGTTGAGGCTTCCTGGGTGAACCTATACTAGGTTGGATCTTCATATAGGGAAATATCAACCATACAAGTGAGATTGACACATTATTTTCACACAAATCCTTAAGACATTAGGTTTATGGTTCATCTCACTAATATGATATTCAAAATATACTCATTCACCCAATGTAGAACGTTAACTCACATTTGACACATCATCTTTACTTAAAGTATCTTAAAAGCATGTATTTTGTGAACTAAACATAACACATCTACAATTTTTCGTTGTCAGATTCCACCAAAGACCAAAAGTTAAGTAATTTGAAACAATAGATGATAAATAAATAAAAATAACATTAATATGAATGACATCAAAAAACTAAAATTTAAGATAAAAATTAAACAGATTATATTAAAAGAACTAATAAAGAAGTTAATCATAATGTTTTTAATTTCGTGGGAGCCCTAAGTTCGATTAGATAATCACATTAGGCTGAGAGAAACCATAAAAATGAGATTGACACCGCATCATCCAAAACCTTAAAGCATTAAGTATATGTGTCATCTCATTTATAATTTTCTCACCATCTACTCCTGGATCCAATATGGAATTTTAACTCACGTATGACATTAACATCTCTCTTTTAAGTGTGAGACTTTCTGCATCTCTAATCTGGTGACATAGAAAACAGGGTTAAACTGATGCACAACATGATAAGAAAATATGTGTTGATGGTGGTTTCATGGAGGGAGGTTTATGTTCATTTCTTTCATGAGAATGAAGAAAATAACTAAGAACAAGAAAGAAGGTGAAAAGGGATTTTTAACACGAGGGAATTAGTAAGGAAAAACTAAGGAGTGTGTGCTTTGACGGTAAGAGTATAGAGAATAAAGTGAGTTTCTGGTAATTTTATGGGTTTGTTGAAGGATTTGAAAATTTTCGAGTAGTTATTTTCCCAAAAAAATCAAACTCAATTAAAAAACGCCACATCATTTTTAAATTACTAATAAGTACGTATTTTGTTAACTCAGGAGAACACATCTGCATTTTTCATTGTCAGGTTCCACCGAAGAACAAAGTGAATGAATTTGAAATTACGGAGGTTGAATAGAAGAAATAGCAAGAAAGCGAATGACACCTGAAACTATAAGTTAAGTAAAACAATTAAACAAATAACATCTAAAATCTAACAAAACATGTTATCATAAATTCAAGTGATCCTACACTGAGTTTGATCACCACATTAGATTAAAATCAATCACACAAGTTTGATTGATATAACTTTTTAACCCAAAATTTTATGACATTAAGTATATAGATCTTCTTTCGTATATGTTATTCAAAATATGTTCTTCCATCCAATATAGAACTTTCACTCACACTTGACATGTGAACTTCTTTTAA
>Ga0315913_1000045_pt1 | contig 62142 bp, 34 predicted proteins | sample MpolsnodulesMG_FD_207736 | JGI IMG/M metagenome (GOLD analysis project Ga0315913, IMG submission 207736) | Medicago polymorpha root nodule microbial communities from Los Angeles, California, United States - small nodules | ecosystem: Host-associated > Plants > Roots > Nodule | place: USA...
TTAAATTATAAATTCCACAACATAAAGACAAAATTGATATTAGAATGATTGAACTAACACTCCTAAACTTTTTCCTAAGAAATATTAAACCCTTCAGAAGTTAAGAGCTCAAGAATATAATCATGCAAACTACAAATAAAAGTTAAAAACTCAAGAGCTAATTTATTTATTTTTTTTAGAATTGAAAAAACGGGTTCTGAAATCAACAACACGTATGTATTAGTGTATTTAATCGCTGACTATGCTATAGGATGATTCTAATTAGTGACAGTGATTCATTCTGTTCTGGGAAGAGAGAAAAAAGTTAACATAAATATTAGGGTTTATATTTTATTACTTTGCATGAAACCCAAAATATTAACGTTGCTGCTTTCTCCTCCGATTTGAAAACACAATAGCATAACTATAAAGAAATTTGATTAATGTAAAGTAATCAAATTACAAAGTAAAGTAAACATAATACTAAAGTGAAGTGGTTTACCTGATGCTAGGTTTTTCCAATCTCCTTTTCTCCTCCGATTTCCCTTTTAACCACTCTCTCTAAACCCTTCTATTTACATTGACAACAATTTAGGGTTAATACAGGAAATAAAAAATTGACACTATTTGCTGTAAAAAAAATCTCACTATTTATTCACACAATAATCACATTATTACTAATTAGAGTAAATATTCTTTTTTGCACAAGAAATTGTTCATTATATGCACAAGAAAAAAGGTAAAAAAGGTCTTTTGTTATTCAAAGTTGATTTTGAAAAAAAAGCATATGATAAAGTGGATTGGGATTTTTTGCGGCTAACTCTTTAAGAGTTTGGATTCCCCCCTCTTATTATTAACCTTATTATGTGTTGCATTACCTCTTCTTCTCTTTCTCTAAAATGGAGTGGTGAAAAACTTGATAGCTTTAAACCTAAAAGGGGCTTAAGGCAAGGAGACCCACTATCTCCTTACTTATTTGTCCTATGCATGGAGAAGTTGTCCCTTATGATTCAAGATCAGGTTATCTGTAATGTATGGAAACATGTAAAGATCTACAATGGAGGACCTTGTTTCTCTCATCTTTTTTTGTTTGCTGGTGATTGTCTTCTATTTACTGAAGCTAAATGTTCTCAAGTGAAGTTAGTTCGAGATGTTTTACAACAATTTTGTCCTGCGTCCGGCTTGAAGATCAATATCCAGAAGTCTAAGTTTACAACTTCCTCTAATGTGCCTTGGTCCAAGACGTGTAAATTAGTCTCTTCTACACTTTAGCCATACAAATAACAATTGTATAGATGATAAATGAGCTCATACTGTTGATGTTTTGTAACCTGAACATTTCTCTTAAATGAGCTAAGTTCTCTGTTTCATAAGATTGAAAACTGAGAAGAAAGCTAATCCAATCAGCTTTGTTAATGTTAATGTTAGTGTTAAACATAATTAATAAAGGTGTTCAATTATATAACCATGTAATGCACAAATGAAAAATTGCAACAAGAATACCACTCAATGATGAATATGGCAGCAGGCATTAAAAACCAAGAAAACCACTCAAGGAATCTCAAGCTATCATGGAATGAAAGGAAATGACAGTTAGAAGACTTCTGTTAATATATGAATCATGATGAATATTTTGAAGTTTTAATTCACTGGCAAACGTGAATAAGTGCTAGTGAACAATAAATGAAATCCAAAAATTGAAACTGCATGACAGAGTTCCACTTGATGTAAAGAAATATAAAAAAGCAGACTCCAAACACAACTGACTGCTAAACTAAATTCTTGACTCTGCATCTTCATCTTTTCTATACCAAATGGTCTTCCTATCATCGTCATCATGTCCAATCTTTCTCATCGTGTTCAATATGAAATATTTGAGATCAACCTTTCTCATCGTCATGATCTCTGCATAGGGAAAACAAAACAGGTTATTATCACAAATTGCAGGTTCTTTATTAATTTATCTATAATGTTGTCTTGTGAAGTTCATGTACCTTAATTCGATACTGAAATGATTTTGTCAGTATTTCCAATTTTCCATTTACAACTTTAAACACGTACTTACGTAATAAATTATTTCTTATATTAGTTTGACTTGGGAAGCAAGTATCATGTAAACATGAATACACTAATAACTCTTAACTTGATGGAACTTATCAAATTGGTCTACAACCATTTTATACATATTTGAAGCCATATGATCTATTAGTCAAATTATTTTCTACACAAGGCCATGATTATAAAATAATTAAGTATAGAACAGTTGAACAAAAGGTGATGATAATAGTGACAATATTGAATACTATATCACTTTTTTATAATACAATTAAAGATGAAATAACTTACATGATGCTATGTTGAAAATTAAGCTTCCGATAATAATAGATTTGATTCTCTTGAGAAATCTCCATAGAAGGCTTGGTATCATCAATCTGTTCCCTGTCATTTCTCCATCCACCCAATCGCCCTCATATATTGTTCCATTCGACCATGTGAACTTTCCATGTCCATGGAAAAGGTTACTCTTGAAGTTTCCGAAGTACACATCCCCATTTGCAAAACTATAAACTCCAGATCCATTTCTAAGTCCATTAGACCAACAACCAACAAAAACATCACCATTAGCCCTATTCAAAATCCCTTTTCCATCCCTTTTCCCTTCATTCCAATTTCCAATGTAGACATCCCCATTTGCATATCTATAAACTCCTGCAGATCCATGTCTACGTCCATTTGACCAACGGCCATTAAAAACATCACCATTAGTCCAATTCATAATCCCATTTCCATCCCTTTTCCTTTTTTTCCAATTTCCGTTATAAACACCTCCATTTGCATATCTACAGACTCCATATCCGTTTCCAAGTCCATTTGACCAACAACCATCGAAAACAGCACCATTAGCCCAATTCATAATTCCTTTTCCATCTATTTTCCCCTTTTCCCAAATTCCTGTGTAGACATTCCCATTTACAAATCTATAAACTCCATATCCATTTGACCAACAACCATCGAAAACATCACCATTAGCCAAATTCATAATCCCTTTTCCATCCATTTTCCCTTTTTCCCAATTTCCACTATAAACATCCCCATTCACATATCTACAAACCCCATATCCATGTTTAACTCCATTTAACCAACAACCATCAAAAACATTACCACTAACCCACTTCATAATCCCTTTCCCTGTCATTTTCCCATCAACCCAATCGCCCTCATATATTGTTCCATCTGACCATGTGTACTTTCCGTTGCCATGACAAAGTTCACCCTTGAAGTTACCAATGTAGACATCCCCATTTGAAAAGGACTTCTCTTTAAAACTACACTTACAAAAAAATATATAGTGAAATAATACTACTACTGATAATAATACAAGACTACATGCATATGTAGCAGAAGACAGAGTTAAAAGGCAAATGCAAAACAAAAGAGAATAATGAATTGAACAAAGTAGTTGTGGTTTCGATGAATATTACCTTCCATCGTCCTCCATGACTTGCAAACTCTCACTGATTGAAATTGAATATATTCAAAAATCAGTTCGAAAAGAAGGAACAATATTATTGAAACTCAAAACTAGGAGGAGGAATGAAAAACACAAGTTAAATTATAAATTACACAACATAAAAACAAAATTGAGATTAGAATGATTGAACTAAAACTCCTAAACTTTTTCCTAAGAAATATTAAACCCTTTACTCAAGAATATAATCATGCAAACTACAAATAAAAGTTAAGAACTCAAGAGCTAAAAGTTTTTTTTGTTATAATTGAAAAACCGGGTTCTGAAGTCAACAACACTTACGTTTTAGTGTACTTAATTACTGACTATGATATAGGATAATTCTAACTAACATAAATATTAGGGTTTATATTTTATTGCTTTGCATTAAACCCAAAATATTAACGTTGCTGCTTTCTCCTCCGATTTGAAAACACAATAGCAAAACTATAAATAAATTTGATTAATGTAAAGTAATCAAATTACAAAGTAAATTAAACATAATACTAAAGTGAAGTGGTTTACCTGATGCTAGGTTTTTCCAATCTTCTTTTCTCCTCCGATTACCCTTTTTACCACTCTCTCTAAACCTTCTATGTCCTATTTATAATGATAATAATTTAGGGTTAATATTTTTGGAAACAAAAAATTCATACTATTCACTTCTTTTTTTTTGAGTAATACTATTCACACTATTTGCTGTCAGAAATAAATTCACACAAACTTTTTTTAGGTAGTTTATTGGCTAGAAATTCAGTCAATAAGTGGTTCGGATTCAAACTACAACCCTTGCATATAGAATAAAATGTCCCCATCAACCGAGCTAGATCACGGGGACAAGTCGCATTATTTAGTGGAATAAAATCTTATTTTTATATTAAAATAATTTAAACACAAATAATTAAATCTAACATCATTTTTTTGTCTCTAATCAAACATCTTTTTATTGTTTCATTTTTTTAAAACATATACATGAATATATAAATAAGTATAGTTTTTTTTTATTAAAAGGAAAGTAATAAAAAGGCAAAGAAACTAAGACAAACTATTCCTAGAAACCCAGAGACGTCCGCCAACTAGATAAGGTTCAATTGAGGAGGTGGACAAGTCCACATCTTCAAAGTATCCACACTATTTGCACCAAACTTTGCCAACCAGTCAACACTCTCATTGCCTTCTCTGAAGGTGTGGTTGAAGGTCACCGACCAAGGGAGGGAGAGTAGCATTCTGATGAGAGAAAGTAATGTTCCATAAGGATGGAAATCATGTTGATTCTCAAGTTCAAAGCCGTCTTAGTGTCAGATTCCATAATAATATTTTTTCCGTCTTAAGTTAGAAATCGGTTTGCGGTTTTTATTTGGATCGGTTTGTATTTGAACACCTCTAACCATGAGCTGAATATATTTTCGGTGCTATTGTCCTTCCAACTTTTAAAGCATTGTCCATACACAACATCAATATTATCAACGTTCTGATTATCAACAAAAATATGTGATTCTTTTGTAATAAATTTATCAAGATCTCCTATTTGAGATTGAGTTAACTCATAATTCTTTTCTTTTTCCTATACTTCCCATATCCATATACAGACTTTCTTACTTTAGCGGAAGAATGAGATTTTTTTTTTCTTTCCAATCTCTTTGTACAAATTCAAGATTTTCCACAACCATAAATAATTGAGTATCAAAGGTTAAAATTAGGCATATATTGCATAACAGTTATATATCATTTAATTAATCTCTTTACGGGAGAAACAAATTTTATAGAAGTTTAAGTAGATTATTATATGTTGGAGATAGCTGGTGTTAGTTTCTTCATCCGCAGCAATATGCAGTTATTTACCTCACTACTAATGTACATCCGTAATTTGTGTTTTTGTCGTTTCCGGTGCATTTTGATGACGCGTATGGTGCTTACTTTGATTTTGGAAATCATACGGAAAAGGTATGTTGTCCAGTTATTTATGTTTACTATCAATACACGCTTACTATTGCATGATTAACAATAACGGTTCCATGTTTGTCTCTGAGATTGAGATTTTCTTTACGTGCTTAACTAAGCTAGGTTCGACTTAAATGGAAAGAATTTAAAGCTGGAACAATATTGCGACTTGCCAGCTTGTCCAGGAAGTTCTGGAGAGGCCTGTATTGAAATTGGTACCTCAAATTGGCTAAGTTAATTTCTTCCCATTCATGGGGAGAATCATTCCATCTGGTAAGCAATGCACTTAATTCTGAATATCATGACAATTTATGTTAAGAAGTTATTAAGATCTTGTTTGGTTAATTTGCCAACTAGATATGCAATTTTTAAGGAATGATAAGGTGGTTTGGGGAATAAAGTTGGAGAGATAAGGGTTGCGGATTCAACTCCTCTTACTAACATTTCTAACGACTAAATACTAACATTAACATTTGCCATTAAATAGAAAACAAACAACATGATACAGTTTCTTAACCAAAAATTATATTGTTTATTCTCCAAATCCTTGTACATGAAATACAACATAGAACATGGTCTCTTAACATTAAGGCTATATGTCGGGTCACACTGTAGTATTAATCATGGCAGAAACATATGCACAATTTAGGAGAAAGGCCCGAAAACCACATCCATGCGCCTAGGGCATGGCCTCTTGCACAACTGTATTGTGCGCAGCGCCTCTACAATGTTAATTTCCAAAATGGACCCAATCAAGCATATCTTTGAGAAGCCTACTTTGAGTGGGAGGATTGCCCGTTGGCAAATGCTTTTGTCTCTTCTCAGCAACCAATAAGGCAATATGTCATACATACCACACTGTAGTTGAATATTAAAATTAACCTTCCAACTTTTATAGCATTGTTCATACCCAACATTAACATTATAAACGTTCTGATTTTCAACAAGACTTTGTGGTTCTTTTATAACAAATTTATCAAGACCTCCTGTTTGATACTGAGTTAACTCATAAGTATTTTCTTTTTGTTATGCTTCTCATATCCATATACAAACTTTCTAATTTTATGAGGCAATTTAAGAGGTATAACAAATTTATCAAGAGCTCTTGTTTGATTATTGAGTTAGCTCGTAAGGTTTAGTATTAAACTTTTTTTCTTTTCAAATGATTTGCAGTAGGATCTCATTGTAATATGTTCCTCAACATCCAACAAATTGAAATTCTCCAACTCTGTTTTTAGCATTAAGTGGTATAACAAATATGTTAATGTTCATTTTCTATTTCCGCCTTTTATGTTATCCTTTTTTCTCCTAGTTATGGCTTATGAGAATTATTATTTTCAAACAGCTTTGACAATCAGAAAGTTCTACATTTATGGAAACAGTTGACAATTTAATGAAGTGCGTATATTTTCAAATTTCGTCTCAGAACTGAAGCATGGATAGCATTAGTTTGGTGATATTGAAAATATCTTAAAATATATTAGGGATGTTGGAAAGCAATCATTTAGTTTTTTGTGCTACTTTCATCACTTGCAATGTTTTGAGAAATCAACTAACGTGTAAAATAACTAATTACTAACATTTGCCATTAAATAGAAAATAAACAAAATGACACATTTTTTAATCTTACTATGCCATTTTTTAATCTTGCAGAGAGTGGGCCATATAAGAACAAAGCTAAAGCCATGTACAAAGAATTGAGGAGCAATTTAATTAGGTATTATTATTTGAGTTTGTTTGGTACTAGAGTCTTGTTTAAAGCTTTTGGTAGATTTTAAAAGGTTGTCTTTTCCTGATACTGCAGAAATATCATTTTTGTGGGAGCAGTATTGTCAGATTAACAGCAAGGAAAAAGGAGCACGTCCATTTACAGGTTGGACATCGACTGTAGTATTATCATGGCAGAAGACAATGACACAATTTAGGAGAAAGTCTCTTCTTAGCTTTCATTCATGAGTACCATTAATGCAATATGTCGTACCACGCTGTATGATGGATGAGGAAGATATTATGATCGTCCAATCTAGCATACCGGGAGCTCTAATGAGTGATGGATTATTTATACCATTTTAACCACTCTTCTCTAAACCTTCTATCCATTACTACCAAAGTTAATGTATTTCAACTATATTTTGAAATACATTAACTACCAAAGTTGATGAAAAGAAGAGAGTATAAAATACATTAACTACTCCCTCCTTTTCATCAACAAAAGTTAATGTATTTCAACTATATTTTGAACCAGATACATTAATTTTTTTTTACATAATTTTCTCTCATAAACACATGGTTGGAGAGTGTATAAGATTTTTAATAACTACCAAAGTTCCATAATTACCCTTATCTAATCTTATGAAATAGCAAAAATTATGGGTTAATTAGACTTTTTCCCATGTTAATCATTCAAGTTATTTTAAAATCTAAAGGAAATAATTTGCATATAAAATAAGTTTAGATAATTTATATACAACATTTTTAATATCCGGCGTTAAATCTTCTATCTACTTTTTTTTTTGTGAAGAATTCTTCTATCTACTACTATACGATTATTTAAACTTTTTTTTTGGATTAAGTTGTTTTAAAAAATGTTGTTAAATAAGATTAGATAAGGGTACATTTTCAAACGATGTATATAAAGTAAACTTTAAAAGTAAATATTCTTTTATAAAAAAAAATTGTTTTAATGGACTAAAATCTTGTGTAAAAAAATGGACTAAAATCTTTTCTTTTTATATTTAAATAATTTAATTTAATTACAAATAATGAAATCAAACATTTGCTTTGTGTGTAATCAAATATCTTTTTCTAAAAAAAAATACTTGAATATATAAACCCAACCTTGTGAAGGTAGCAATTTTAAATCTTTTGAGAAAGAACTTTGTCATTTATTGTGGTCTTACCTAACTCGAGTACGCAGTATATAGGATACTTGATTCACACAAAAATATACTTCAATTGAACTAGGAACTGACCAATTAATTAGTTGATTGATTCAACCATATTTCATTCTCAATTCCACATAATCGGAGCGAACCATAAATTGAACCGAAACTATATTCTACCAATACAATTTTTTTATTTTAGTCATTCGATTTTAACCGGCTCAAGCATTTTTAAAGAGAATTGAGATGGATGCTTTTGGGAAAAGCGGATTCTCTTTGACAATCAAAGTCTAGAAGTGTGGTAGTAGAATTTAAAACCAAAAAAAGTTGGTCATAACATCACATGTTACTTTAAGGTATTGCCGCTTATCCCCCACAAACCAAGGGAAGTTTTTTTCAGCATGTTTTTGATCTCACACTTCCTGGAAAATTATTCCAAGAAGTCCAGTCACCCCATGAGTGCTTCTAGTAGGCTGTGAAGTTATTATGTTTCAGACTACCGAAAAGAATATGTGTCTTATTGAAATAGGTAGTATCGATCAAATTTTATAAGTCATCACTCAACGGTACAATCTTAGACCTCCACAACTTCAAGATACCTCTTATTTTGTTGCGAGTTAATTTGCGTGTCTTATTGCTTACAAGCAGGCCAAAAATCATTCATTGAACATGCCTCGTGCATCATTGATCACTCCTTACCCTTAGCAGTCTTAGGCATCACACTAGCTTGTAGAGAAATGACCAGTTTTTGTGTGTATGGTATATTAATAAAAAGAAATGTTATTAAAAAAATAGAGAGTGGGAGATTTGGATAAAAGGGATGATGACATGTGGGTTTTTTTTTTTTGAACGGACCAAAAGGGATGATTGTCCTCCTCATGAAGATTGATCCTCCATTGCTCTAGGAAAAATTCCTGGGTCTGCATCTTCATCTCTTGTACCAACTAGTCCTCCCCTCATGTTCCTTATTAGTGTTAAGTACATCAATTTTTTCTTAAACAATTTGGAAGCTCTCTCTAATTTTTGAAAGAGTCATATTATAATCAATAACATCGAAATACAACTTCAATCTAATATCAATCTTCTAGCTACTTAAAAAGTGTCATCCTTCTAACAATTTTTGAAATAAATTCATTAACCAAATCTTCATTTTTTTTTTCTTGTCTCTTTGTACAGCCTCATCACTGGCCATGCATCAATAAGATCACTCTTTCTCGACGTTATAATCTCTGCATAAATAGAACACTCGCATACATGAAAATAGATGCCATATACACATACATGTGATGCATGAATACATGATTTTTGCGACTGTATCCGTATCTGATATGCCTGTACGCCACGAGTACGAGTCAAAGAAGCATCCGAAATAAAAATCCTGATAAGTTGTGATTGTGAAGACATCTTTGATGAAACTAAATAGTTGATATGTCAGACTTTTTTTTTTTCCTTCTAGAGTACTCTCTTTATCTCAGCCATAGGTTACAATAGATATATAGATACATGTGTACCAGATTTTGATTTTGGAAGCTAACAGTTTGTAATAGAATATAATATAAGGTACAACTATATAATATAAGTATGCATTAGATGCTTGAACCATCAAATTTCAGCGGCCACAAACAATTTTTTTTTGTTTCCTAATTAGAGATTTACCACCTTTATATCAGATCTCAACAAATAAGGTACATACATATTTCTCTCAGAAAAAGAAAATTGCATGATCATTTAGTACATGAAAGATCAAATAATTTACCTGATGCCATGTTGCAAATTAAGGTTCAGATTAGCTTAGACAGTCTTAAAAATGTCCATATACTGATATACATGAACTCTTCTTTACTTGCTTCACACTAAATTGATTTGCCTTTTGTTCTTATTATTATGAGATTTTTCTGAATACTTTATAATTTTCTCCGTAATTAGAACTCCTTGCTTATATGCCCTTTCGTGAACCATACAACTCATACCAAATGCCTTAAATTGACCTTCATCAAAGGTCCTGTGAGATAGTTGTGCTTTTTCTGAGAGACTGAGATTAACTCTTGATTTTGAAACCTTACAATTAAGAACGGTACACAACTTCTTTAGTAGAGATGGTTGTTCACTACCATAAGGATAATAGAATGTTCCTTTCCCGTCCTTTCGGCCCTCACTCCATGTCCCAACATAAACTTTTCCACTTCCAAATATATAAACTCCAGATCCATGTCTAACTCCATTTGACCAGCCACCATCGAAAACATCACCGTTAGCCCACATCATAATCCCTCTTCCATATATTTTCCCTTTTTTCCAATTTCCATTGTAGATACTTCCACTCTTCCAAGTATACCTTCCATTGCCTTCTGGAACTCCTTCCTTCCATAAACCATCATATATACCTGAACTAAAATACAATATTTGCCCGATTCCGCGACGAACATCCATCCTCCTTCCACCACCTGTATAAACGCAGCTAGTCGATTTTGTTAATGTGCCGCGACCTTGAATGCAACTATCAAAGAATTCACCCTCATACTTTGTTCCTGATGGCCATATCATCAGTCCTTTCCCTGTCATTTTTCCGTCAAACCCAATCGCGTATATTGTTCTGTTTGACCATGTGTACTTTTTGTTATCATGGAAAAATTTATTCTTGAATCTACCAATGTAGATGTCCCCATTTGATTTTGTACGGGTGTCATGACCATGACCGTAACTCCCAAAGAATTCACCCTCATGCATTGTTCCTGACGGCCATATAATCAGTCCTTTCCCTGATCTTTTTCCATCGACCCACTCACCCTCGTATATTGTTCCATTTGATCATGTGTACTTTCCTTTTCCATGACGATGATTGTTCTGAAACTCACCAATGTAGACATCCCCATTTGAAAATCTATAAACTCCATATCCATGTGTAAGTTCATATGACCAACAACCATAAAAAACATCACCATGTGCCCACTTCAAAATCCCTGTTCCTGTCCTATTTCCATCAACCCAATCACCCTCGTATGTTGATCCGTTTGACCATATGTACTTTCCGATGCCATGAAAAAGTTTAACCTTGAATTTACCAATGTATACATCCCCGAAAAGGACTTCTCTTTAAAACTACAGTTTACAACAAATATATATAATGAAATCATAATAATAATTTAATAGTACTAGGCTACATGCATACATAGCAGAATACAAAAAGTTAAAAAGCAAATGCAAAACAAAAGAGAATAATGAATTGAACAAAGTAGTTGTAGTTTCTATGAATATTACCTTACATCGTCCTCCATGACTTGCAGACTTTCACTGATTGAAATTGAATATAATCAAAATCAGTTTAGAAAGAGGGAACAAAATTATAAAAACTCAAAACTAGGAGGAGGAATAAAAAACACAAGTTAAATTGTAAATTTCACAAACATAATCATAATACATGCAACAGGCATACATAACATCCTAAAAAACAAAAGAGAATGAATTGGACAGAATGTTGGTTTCTATGAATATTACCTTCCATTGTCTTCCATGACTTGCATACAGACTTCCACCGATTTATTAAGAAAATTTAAGATAATCAAAATCAGATCAGAAAACTGGTACAAAATTATAAAAACTCAAAACTCAGAAGTAAAGAACACAAGTAAAATTTTAAACTCCACAACATAAACAAAAAAATTGAGATGAGAATGATTGAACCGACCTTCGATGATTTAAATGCTAAATATTAATATCATGTGATAGGAATCAAAACTGAAACGAAGAAGAAATCATCCCTTTAGCTAAGAAATATTTGGTACATATAAGTAAGTAAGTCCAGTTAATATACATAACCATATCATCTATATAATGTATGTGTAAAACATAAAAGAAACTTGTCGTGTTCTCTCCTTCATGACTTTTCCTTCTTTGATTGTTACTTGTTATGTGTTAACTATTTCAAAAGGAATTCGAACCGTGTAATTGCAAAGGAATAGGAGTTTCTTCTTTGACTATTAATTGTGATGGGTTAACGGTTAACATGTACTGCTCTCCGCCCAGCAAGTTTCGCTCCCACCCAGCCAAACTGACCAAAATACCCATGCGCTAGTTAACTAACGCATGTGTAAATCAAACATGACTTAATTTTACACATGCGTGACTTAAATCACGCCGCATGAGTTAACTCACACATGTGTTACCCCAGCGTGAGTCGTGAGTTAACTCACGCTAGTTTATTATTCTCAAGGCATGCATTCCGTGAGTTACTGCTGATTAACTGCAATTAGAACATTCCGTGGATCAAATTATCTTTCCAACTAATATCATATCTATTGTGGGACCTTTATTTTAGTCATGGTGCTTCCACATTAAGGATCAAAATGTTCCCTTAATAATAAGATGAACAAATGGGGTTGAACTTAGCCAACAAGTAGCAAGACATGCAGCAAAGAAATAGGGTGTTGGAAGCAATAAACTAAGGTTATTTTTTGTAAGTTGGAGAAAGAGAGAGAGAGAGATGGGAGTTGCACTAGTATCATCACTGCCTCTTTAACTCAGCAAGCTTCGCTCTTCTCACAGCATACTGACTTGACTTTGGAGAATAATAAACTAGCGTGAGTTAAATCCCGTTGGGTGTAACACCTGCATGAGTTAACTCATGCGGCATGACTTAAGTCACACATGTCTAAAATTAAGTCATGTTTGATTTACACATGCGTTAGTTAACTAGCACAGGGGTATTTTGGTTAGTTTGGCTGGGTGAGAGCGAAACTTGCTAGGCGGAAAGCAGTAATCAATAATTTTTTTGAGTTTTTCTATTCACACCTCATATATTTCTAGTTACACCCAAATTTTCTTAAAGGTATTTAATAATACCAAAATTGCCCTTTTATATAAATTCTCTTAAAACCTTGATTTCATTCATTGTCACTCTCTTTCACCCACAAACGATCAAACAATCCTGATGTTCAATCAATCTTTGTGAAAGATTAAAGAGTGAATCAAAACATCTTTCATCCATACTTGATTGCATATAAGTGAATTTCTTCTTCTTTTTTCAATAATGCTAGTTTCAATTGTTTTTCTTCTTGTTCAATTGCATTGTACGACGGTTTCAATTTAGATGTTGAGGTTAACTTAAATTCAGTTTAAGTAGGTTCACGTAAACTTAGTTTACATAACCTACTTAAACTGAGTTTACATGACTTACTTAAACCGACTTACTTAAACCGAGTTTAAGTATGTACACTTAAACTCAGTTTACGTGAACTACTAAAAGTAAGTTTTCACATATATACTTAAATTGAGATTACGTAGAATCATTGAACAAGGTTGAACTTTTAGATGTACACTTAAACTCAGTTTACATGATCTACTTAAACTAAATTTACATGACCTACTTAAACTGAGTTTAAATATGTGCACTCTTAAACTAAGTTTACATGAACCTACTTAAACTGAGTTTAAGATTAAATTACAATTGAATCCAGAAACAAGAAAAACACAAATTGAATCTAGAAAAAGCTTAGAACTAGGGAACCCAAGACAAGAAAAACATAATCGACCAAAGAACACAACTTGCTAACCTTATTTGCTTCGAATTTTCTTTGAGATCCTGCATAGAAGGGATAAATCTGCTTGAAGAAGGAAAGACAGAAGATGGGTTCTTGGGTGTAACAAAGAAAGAAGGAAGAAGCTTTTTGAAAATTAAATTTTTTGCAAGGGTAATTTTGTCATTTTGGGGTGTAACCAGGATTATACAGGGTGTAATTAGAAAAACTCTTTTTTTTAATATTATTTTTTTAATTATCTTATGAAATAAATTGCTGGAAATTAAATACATGATGAAATGATATTACTTCTTTTGAAAGTGAAACCAACTTGTATATATTTTATTACCTGTTAGTTGTACATATTTTATTATTTCTTTTAAGGGTTTTTCCAACCTTATTGACGTAATGAATAAAGAAGTGACAACTTCCTTGGAGTTTAAAATAAATAATGCATCGATTCATGACAGAAAACCTCATAAAAACCTTTGGGGAAAATGTTGCAGCATTTGCTAGAGTTCACCTGGAAAAGGGGCTTAAAACTCAATATGGATTCTCAATGTTTGGGTGATGGTCGTAAGGTTTAGGTCTTATCCTTCAAAGGGAGGATGGAGGCTCGTTGTGGTGGTAACTAAGGTGGTCGCTTCTCCAGGCGATGCAAAGAATGTCGAAGCTATGGGAGTTTTTGATACAATCTAAGGAAAAATGTCTAGTGGATGTAGCTTTTGAACTGGATTCACAAATGGTAGTTAAGACTATGATTTTATTTTATTCAATTTAAAATTTTAATTTTAAAAATTGTGAATTCAAAATATAAAGATGAGTATAGTTTTCATGGTTTTAATTTATGTTCCTCACACACTACCAACGATTCACAGTTTTTATCATAAACTTCTCCTTTAACGTTTGCATTCTCACCCTTTCATATTTTCATATATAAGTGCATTCTTAAATCTCAATGATGCACTTACTCAATTAAAATATGAGTTGCAACACTATGAGTTTGATGTACTTTAAGATGTCAATTTTCACATGTTGTCCATAATCGGTGAATTATGTCAAAAAATTAATTCAGACCCGTAAATCAAATTCTTGTATATTCATTGAGAGAGTGCTACAACTAACTCTTTTTATACTTCTTTTACTATATTAATTTTGGAATTTAATTTTTCTTTACTAAAATGTGTGTTTGACTAAAGTAATTAGAAAATTTTAAGCGAGTCAAATGATTCATTTGAACTGTCTTCATTTTTAAATGTTTTTGTCTCGATAAAATGATAAATAATTTAATTGTTATTATTTTTAAGATACAAATTATTTTTGTTCAACTTTGAAAATTGAAAAATAGGGGTTAATCTGCAAATTTCAGAATTTTTTAAGGGCAATATATAGATTTTGAAAAATTTGAAGGGTAAACTTGTAATTTTAAAAAATTAGGGGTCAATTTGCATTTTTTAAAATTTTTATTGTGCTAAATAAAAAGTTTCCGTCAAGCCACCCATCACCGTCTGTTACCGTCAACCACTCTACTACGTTACACTGCTCTCTCCGCTCCTTCACTATAAAACACTCTTCACTCGAAAACCGATGCAGCAGCGCCGTCGTTAATCGACGATCCGTTATAAATGACCGGAAGCGGAAGAACAACCGCTCGGAGCAGAGTCAGATCTTCCTCGGAACCCGACGCCGGCGAAGGAAGGCCGAAATTTAACCGCCGCAAAGGCAGAAGCAAATACGGAAGCAGCATTCCGTTGTTCGACAATGTCAGCATCAAAATTGTTCTCGCTATCAGCTTCATCGCATTCTTCATCATTTTGTTTCTCATTCGTCACTTAGTTAATTCCGTTGCTGAACCTCATCTTCCTCGTTCTATTACGCCGCTTCCCGCGCCGAAGATCATGGACCTTCCTCAGGTTAACTTCAACTTCATCATTTTCATCACTCTTAGTTTTTGTCAGAATTAGATGAATTTGATTTATATGTATGAATCGAGTTTCACTGTTGTCGCAGTTTCAAGGTGAGCACAAGGAGAGTCTGTATTGGGGAACGTATCGTCCTCATCTCTATCTCGGAATTCGTGCCAGGTAGTTACTACCTTCATTTTACTCGTAGTATAAATTTTTTGACAGATTCATGCTTGTAAAGTTGTAAATCCTGCATCACACAAAAATTGGTCGCTATGTAGTACTGTATGGATAATCAACTTAGTTGGGCTGGGGGATGTGCGCTTAATATATAAGTGATTATCTATATGCTATTTTATATAACAAAAGATAACATAAAGTCAAATTTTTTCATTTAAGTTATAAGTTGTAGCTTATGAAAATAACCGAACAACAACTTATCGACATGTCATAATTTGTTTCCATCACCTCAGATAGCCTCCCGAGTGTTTATGCCAGTGAATCAGCTAAAATAAGTCAATTCAAACAGGCCTTATATCTGGTTTAGATTGTGTGTGTGCGCGTGCCTGTGTGGGATGCCTATGTCAACAACATTTGACTTTCTCACTTTTCTGTTTTTTTGTTGGATTGTTTGTGTTTATTGTCAGGACTCCACAATCTTTGATGGCTGGATTAATGTGGATTGGTGTGAAGGATGGTAAATATCACTTGAGGCATGTTTGTAGACATGAGGATGAGTTAAGTACTTATGGTTGGAAAAAGCATAATGGACGTGATTATGGGCACCAAGTACTGGTTGACCATGGCATGATCTTGACTACCGAGTTTTTAAAATCAAAGGGCGATGACAGTGGTTATGGAGGAGACTGGGCAGTTCGAATTGATGTGCAAGTTGATAAGTAAGTTATGCAATTAACTTCAAATCACTTTCCTATATGTATTAAGGCAGAACAACTTTGTAGTTTTTTCATAGTTGGAAGTAGGTAGTGACAGGTTTGTTTCCTGGTATCAGTATATGCATCTCTCAGTAATAGTATTGCTATATTAAGTGGCTTTGTTTTTGTGGTCCAACCCTAGGTCAAAGTGGAATGAGGAATTCGGAAGAGGTGCCCAGCTCTTTTTCTATTTGGCTGATGAAGGTGGTAATGTCCTAGATGTAAGTAGAGAAAACTTGGACATTCGCGAGAGTTCTTTACTTGCATCTGGCTCTCGATCAGACATTGGAGATTGGCAGCTACATTTAAAGTCCAAGGTAATTCTATGAACTGACATTATGATTAAACGTTCAAGATTAGCTTGTTTGTACTACAATTGGACTTATTTTTGGAGTTTATGGGTAGGCACTTGTGAGTCATCTGTTCATAGAATTACCTTTTAAAGCAAACATTTAAAGCAAACATTTTAAAGCAAACATTTATGGGTAGGCACTACTTCGTTCTATGAAAGAGTTTACGAATTTTATAAACCCATGAATCTCCACATTTTAAAGCAAACATTTAGTTGAATACGAGACTAAAGTTGATGTTTGTGAGATTAACTCACAGCTTGTGTATTTTTCATTATAAGGTACAATTAGAATCCCTTTGATCTTTTCTATAATCTTTCGCAAGTAATAATCACAACAGAATAATATATGCAAGGAAATATAGAATATCTACATCTACAAAAAGGAAGTTAGGGAAAGTGGGAAATAACTCAATAAGGGATATCTCAACACTCCCTCCCGAACTGGGGTGTGTATACATGTCACGTGCATCAAGCTTTGTACATAAATAAGATCTCCTTTGCCGCTTTGAGTGACTTGGTGAAAATATCAACCAGCTGAAAATGAAATTTTTTAAAAGATGCAATGATATCCCCAAAAAGAATATTTTCATAAGTAAATTAACAACAAATCTCTTAAGGTATGGTTGGATGGAGGGTTTTGGACGGGAGTGTATGGCTTACTTTTCTCTTTTAAATTACACACTATATAATGTTTTTTAAAATTAATTAAGCGTAATTGAAGTATTATATGATCATTTATCATTTTGTTCTTTCAATTGTTTGAAAATATCAAATATATTTTGAAATATAGAGTTAGCCCTCCCCGCCCAAACCCTCCAAAACCCTGTCAGGCTGTCATATGATACCAATGAGACTCATGGCTCTGATTTGAAAAACATTAACTCTCAAAGTAGTTGTTTCAACTTTCAACCAATTAAGTTCACATATAGTAAGAGTCGTAGCTTGTTGATCTATCTCTCCGAGGGATCTGGAAATAACATTCCTTCTGCTAAGAATAACACATTAACTAGAGGTTGATCATCGATAATTGGGGCATCTAGCCTAATAATCATCTGTATTTGCAACAATATTAGTATGGAATATGTTCTTATGAATTGATAATTTTAGTGGAGAACCTTTTGATATATCAAGACTACTACATCCCATTGAATATTGCAAGGAGAATCTAGGAATTGACTCAGCATTTACAGCAAATGACATGTGAAGTTTAGTCATAGGAAGATAGTTTAATTTTTAACTAGTTTTTGATATCTACTAGGGTCAATAAAGGGACCCCTCTTATCAATTGACTTATTGTAAACATTCTAGTTCCTTCTGAAATGTCATTGACATACTTTCTCTAAGAGAAGACAACACTTGTCTTTGATTGAGCTCCTCCAATTCCAACGAAATATCGTAGTCAACATGCTGAAACAAATGCTGCTTGAGACATTGAATACCATCTAGTTATCTTCTGTAAATTGTAAAGATAATGCCACACAACATGACATAAATATGCATGGTCATTGGATGAATGTTTACTAAACACCAAATTGATGGCTTCATTGCACATTATTTTAAATTTATTAGGCTTAAGGCTTGTCGCCTACTAACAAAACCACACAATTCCCCTTAACAATAAAACCTGAGTGGTTGCTCCATATACAGGATGAGCATTGTGGATGACCTCCAGATTCACGACCACTTTTCCCGTTGCCTCAACCGTGAAAAGCCTCCGTGTTGCTTTGATGCTAACTTGGATACGATCTTAAAATTGATATTGAGTTGCTTTAAAGGTTATCTTGTAGCCTTGTGAATTTTGTAATAATAAATGTGAAACTACAATCTGTTGATTATAGGTACCAGTAACTACAACCTAATCTTCCTATATTCTTTCCTATTTAGTAATTACATTAGAGAAAATGTACGAGGAAAGAGGTAATATTTATATAGAGGAAATAAGGGATATCTCACATATCACAGAGTATATAATGTGCTTTTATTTAGTTCTTAACTATCGAGTGCAAATTGTCAGACCTATTTTTTGTTTTGATATAGTATTTGCCATTCTTGATTCTCTGTAATGTTATTCCTAACCCCATTGCTCACTTATGTTTTTCTTTTCCAGGATGATCTGAAATTGCATTATTCTGGATTTCACACACCTCACTTTCACAATTTGTCTGATCTTGTTGAGGAAAATCTTGCATCACAGGTATGTTAGCGTGTTTCAATTCCATTTATATAATGATATAATTTTCATGTAATTGAAGATATGTTTTGAAATTATTTTGAGGGTTTTACTGATATCTCTGCTTATGTGCATATCTTGGTAGATAAGAAAGCATGCTCAGCTGCAACTATCTGACTCATCAGACGAATCTTCTAACGTGTTGGCTTTTCAGGTAACAAAACATATGTACTTTTGAGACCCATTTAAAAAAACTTGTGCACAGCTTTGTGAGCATATAGACGCATAATCCAACTGTCATTGAAAGCATCTTTACTAGTTGATTTTGCTGTCACATCATGTGCTTCTCTTTTTCTGAAGTCAAATATGTTTTTGGTCTTCATAACATCTGTGTATTTTGGTATTGGTCCTAATAAAAACAATTTGTTTATCTTCTCTAATAAATGAAATCACTGTTTTTCGTCCCTACCTTTACGATATCCGTAAACTGTGCCTATTGAAGGTCAAGTGGTCTTCCAAGGCGACTTCCAATAATGCTTGTGGTGCCATATTTGCATATGACTCTCCTAATTTATTTTTTGAAGTTTTAAGCAAATGCCCCAATGGTATTGTTTAACAAGTCCAGTAAAGGAATTTTTCATGTGAAGTTGTGTTTTTATTACTTTGAGAAGAGATATATTTAACTTTTCAAGGAATAATTACCTTGTTTTGAAACCTTAAACAATGCCCTTAGGGTACTCGTTAGCAAGACCCTTTTTTTTTATTGAGTCCTATTTCTGAAATGAATACTGCTTTTTTGCCCAACAACGAATTGTAGGAATAAAACACCGGTGATCTTAGATTTTAGTGAAATAGGAAACAGTTGAGGGACCACTACCTAAATTTGCTTATTTTACGAGGACCTGCAACAATACTTTCAAAGAGGGATGAAAACCAAAGCAAAAATTTTACACAGAACAAAACAAAATTTCACTCATTTTATAGGGACAAAAAATATAATAAGCCCTCCGTTTTTTTTAACTTCATGGTGCAGATTATTGGTGGCTTTCCTTTCACCACAGATATTGTGCTAATATCAGGAACTGATTCCGGAAGTTCAAGAGTGGAAGAGCGCATCAATAGTCTTACAGGTTTTTACCCTTTTTGTGTTGTCTAATTTTAAAAATATGGTGTGTAAATTTATGTGCTTTCATGAAAATGGAAAACAAAATTAATTATCTCCTTGTTGTGAGAGTTGTACATTGCTTTTAAAACCATTTTATAAAAAAAAATCTTCGAAAACCTGTCAAGTTGATGGAAAACATTGGGATTTATAGAATTGGGTTGCTTATGTGTTCAATTCATTATTGTAATGGTTTAAATTTGGCTGATATGCCTACTTTGCTTTCAAATTTATTTTTGGTTTTTGACTCTCGGGTTGTTATGTTTAATGTATACATTTTTATATTTTAATACCACTCTGGTTTTAAATATAAGCAAAAGTCAAAATGTACTTGGTCTTTATTTGGGCTAAATATGTTTTGACATTTGCTTATATTTAAAACCGTAGAGAGTATTTAGTTAATATCAATTTTGAAGTCAAGGTGTAATTGTTTGTTCTTCTGTTCAATGTTAGGAGCCTCACTGTCCAATGAACTGAAATATAAAGAACAAGCATTTGATGAAAAGATTGAGAAAGTTTTCAATTTGACAGAGAAGGTAGCAAGTTTATTGTCCTTTGACTTATTTATTTTTTTATTTCACTTTCTCTAAATCAATGATGTATTATGCTTGTTTGGTCTTTTAATGTATTATGAATCTCTCAAATGTCATATGATTGATTGAGTCAATTCATTCAGAAGTTTGTGGTTGGTAGAAGTAAATTCTTTATCGTATTAGTGGATTTCCAGGTGGACTCAGAATCCGTTTCTGCTGGTAAGGCTGCTATTGGAAGCTTATTAGGCGGCATCGGTTACTTCTATGGCCAGTCAAAAATTGCTCTGTCAAGAACCCTTAATGTAAGTTACTTTAGTTTGTGATGGCCGTTATTGGATAGTATGCCATTGTCTAATATCATATAATGAACCATATGATAATCATTAGTTTGACAGTTATCTTTCATGAGCTTTATTTTGTCTCGGTTAAACATTCAATTTAGATGCAACACAGAATAATAAGTAAAAGACAGAAGATTGCTAACTAACAAAGGACTGAATTCTGGCTAAAATTTTCTTCAGTGCTTCTGAATTCTGAATTGTATGCTGGAATAGAGATGTGCTGTCAGTTACTTTGTCTATAATTATTTATGCGTGTTGTTTTCCTTATTACTCTTAAGTTTCTTATCTGGACAGTTTGTCTCTGTTCCTTGATTAATTGCTGCCAGTGATTTTAGTTTTCCTTTTTAGCCAGCAGATTGCTTTCATTTGTACTTTAAATTAGTTTTCAGAAATTTAGGATTCAGATAAATATGCAGCGGCTTGTTTTCCTTTGCAGTTTAGAGAACATGTTGATTATGTATCATATTGGCCAGCTGAGCTTTATACAGCTGTACCAAGTCGGTCTTTCTTTCCAAGAGGATTTCTATGGGATGAAGGTTTTCATCAACTTCTAATCTGGTCAGTTTCCTAGCTAATGTTGTCCTTCATGACCACAGTTATCATCATTTTTATTATTTTATTGGTCTTGCATGAAATTGTCTTAAAGTGCTTATGAGTGATTTGTTGTATTTATTTATTAAACAAATCGTATGTAGTATGCAAGTATACTTTATTTGTACTTATGAACATTAATCAGGCGTTGGGATATTCGTATTTCGTTGGATATCATTGGTCACTGGTTAGATTTGATGAACGTTGATGGATGGATACCACGTGAACAAATTCTGGGGGCAGAAGCATTAAGGTGTAGTATCGACTTTTTATTAAAGTAATTACAGTAAATTCAGTGTTTATATCTATCCTAGTGACACAGATTCTTATGTACTTGCAGTAGGGTCCCAGATGAATTTGTTCCTCAGCATCCAACAAATGGAAATCCTCCAACTATGTTTTTAGCATTAAGTGGTATATGTTAATGTTCCTTCCCAATTTATCCCTTTATATTATCCTATTTTCTTTACAGCTATGACCTACAAGAATCATTATTACAAAATGAAGGCAACCAATATGTTCCAATTTGTGAGTTCAAGCAAAAGCCATAGGCTAGGTCCACGATTATATTTTCTTCTCATTAAGAAGCGATGATTGTGAACTTCCCACCTGGTTACTTTTTGCTACCTCGCCTAACCTTTCCTCATAACTTTCTTCTTACTGTTCTTGGTTATTAACTTAGCAATCATGCACGATTGGCTGTATTTTGTGATTCTTAAAATGTTTCTGGGTTATAAATTTATGGAGAAGGTTTGACAAGTTATATGAAGCATATCGATGAATATCACCTTAAGGTTTGACAAGTTGCTGGAAAGAAATCATTTAGGATTTGATACTACTTTCATTATTTGCATTTTCAGAGAAATCTAATCTACAAACTAACTCAATCTATCCTTAAGAATGTAGATATCTTCATATGATTCTCTTTTCATTACGTGCATTCTATGATCATATGGGGCATGAAGATTTTATAAAGCTTATAAAATTTATCACTCCACTCATCAGTTACATACTATAAAAATAAAATTTTCTGTTTATTCTTTGCTCTCCTTCCACCCTCCAATCTTTTTCTATTATGTCCTAACTCTTAACCAAAGTAGTTGAATATTTGGTTTTGTAGACATAATTACTGGCTTGAAGAATAATGAGTTCACTGCAAAGGATAGTAGTGAGATCTCTATGTTCCTAGAGCGCTCCTTTGTTCGATTAGAAGCATGGTTTCAATGGTTCAATACAACTCAGTCAGGTATATGCTATATGCATGTGTGATCTTTTGAGTGCTGGAAATATATTATTTTCCTTTCCAATCTTTTCATCAATTATCATCTCTATTAATCCAGGCAAACAAACGAGCAGCTACTACTGGCATGGACGAGATAACAGAACAATGCGTGAATTAAATCCCAAGGCATGATATGCATTCTTTTTCTTTCTGAAATTGTCTACAGTTTTAATCTTTGGCACAAGGCATATTAACTTGGCCAAAAAATAACCTTTGGCATTCTTATAATGCAAGCTAATTAAGGAAACTGCATGTGAGATGTATTGATGTGTTGCTATTACAACAGGCTGGAACTAGATTGTTGATGTATTGTATTTGTATCAACAGAGAATATAATAGGAGCAATTTTTCCAAAAGATTTGAGCCACTTGGATGGCTTTCACTGTTGTTGAAATTTGAAACTCATAAACATGGACAGTGAATGAGTCTGAAACCTGAATTTATTTTAATTAGCAGTTATGCCGTTCTTTGAACTATTACATCCAAGGATCACATGAAATAGCCATAAGTGTTTTTGTCGATCAATCGTGATTTATGGCAACTTTCCTGATCCTGACCAAAGCCTCATGCTCCTATGTAACATTATTTTTGGCCTTTTCAGTCACTGTCCTCTGGATTGGATGATTACCCACGTGCTTCACACCCAAGTGAAGATGAACGCCACTTGGATCTTAGATGCTGGATGTTACTAGCAGCAGACTGTATGCATTCCATTGAGAAGTTGTTGGATAAAGAAACCAGGCCTGGCAAGGTAAAATTTGTAAAGTAAATGTAAGCATCATAAAGTTAAATCATCAATTTAATGGACTCGATGAATGAAATGATGCAGAATTATGGATCTACTGCTAAATTGCTATCAGATCATGAGTTACTGAACCAGGTATTTACCTTTTCTCCCTCGCTCATTTCTTCAGAGCTGGTACCATGATATTTTACCTTTTCTCCCTTGTCTCTGCTGCTGGTGATGCAGCAAAGTAGCAAAGAGCAAACGACAGTTAAATAAAGAGGAGTGGAAAAATGATAAATGAAAACGTAGCACATAGTTAGCAGTTACCGAGTAATTTGGATTTAAATATAACAGATATAACAAATTACTATTTTCTAGATAAAGTCTTTTTTTTTCAAAACTAGTTCATAATTTTTTAAAAAGTTTTCCTTCAAAGTAGATGTTAAGTTTCCAGTTTGGAAAGCAAGGTTTAGCCTGACTTTTTCTTACAACTTAGATAATGAGAATTTCAAGAGTCTTGTCAAAATGCAGCGCTAGTTTCTTCATCTAGAGTCTAGACCACCTTCAAGCTTCTTGTTATACAGTCACTAAGGAATGTGAACATCTTAGGCACCCCTTGCATATAAAATGCATGAATCGGTTGATTATAAACATACCAGACTTGCATGGAATTAATTCTTCCCATTTATTCTATGAATTGAAATTTCCAATTGTGCATCCTGTAATGTAGTAGTCCAAGGATGATTTTGTGTTTATATTGGATAAATGGATAATTGGTGCACTTTGATACGGTAAAAATAATCCGATTTTCCTTTTTGACTTGTGTTTTAAGGAAATAAAAATGAAAGCAAACTATGCAGTTAATTCTAATCAAATGTTTGCTTGGTGACGCTAAAGTCAATTGGTTGCTACTATTATTACGCCCATGCCTAATTTTTGTTTCATGTCCATCAGATGCATTTTGATGATGCTTATGGTGCTTACTTTGATTTTGGAAATCATTCAGAAAAGGTATACTGCCCAGTAATTTATCTTTAGTATCAGTCGCCTTACTTCGCAAGATAACAATGAATGGGTTTTTTGTTCAAGTCTGAAAAATGAGATTATCTCACAAGCTTAACCATGCTAGGTTCAACTAAAATGGAAAGAGATGGAGACTGGACAAAATTATGCTTCTCGTCAGCTTGTCCGGGATGTTTCGAAGAGGCCTGTATTAAGATTGGTTCCTCACATTGGTTATGTTAGTCTGTTCCCATTCATGGGGAGAATCATTCCACCTGTAAGTAATGCGTGTTAATTCTGATATTATTTTTTATGCTAAGAAGTTAGTCCTTGTTTGAATGATTTCCCAATTAGATGCATTTTTTAATATTACTGTCTCATTTAGGGATCATGGATTCTGGAAAAGCAGCTTGAACTCATTTCAAATAACAGCCTCTTATGGACTGACTATGGACTACGTTCTCTTGCCAAAACAAGGTCTAGAACCTAGGATTTAATTTGAGTAACCTTATTCTTTTGTTGATTTTAGTGAACCAAAAGTGATTTTTTTTTTTTATTCCACAGTTCCATGTACATGAAACGCAACACTGAGCATGATCCTCCATATTGGAGAGGTCCCATTTGGATAAACATGAATTACAGAGTTCTTTCAGCACTCCACCATTATTCAAAAGGTATATCTGCAGATATTCCACTTTATTCAGTGTTTCCTGAAACTAATCTGTAGGTTGAATTTTGCAGAGAATGGACCATATCAGAACAAAGCCAAAGCTATCTACACAGAATTGAGAAGCAATTTAATCAGGTATTGTTTGATTTTGTTTGGTAGTATTGGAAACTTCTTTAAAGCTATTAGTTGGTTTTTAAAACAACGTATTTCCTTCATATTGCAGAAATATAGTACGTAACTATCAAGAGACTGGATTTTTCTGGGAGCAGTACGATCAGATTAAAGGCAAGGGAAAAGGAGCACGTCCATTTACGGGTTGGACATCACTTGTAGTATTGATCATGGCAGAAGCATATGGCACAATTTAGAATAAAGACCGTGGAGAGGGTATGACGTATACAAAGGCAGATTATTAAATTTGTAGCGTTGTAGTTGAAATGTTAAATTAAATTTATAGATTCCATTAGATTTTCATAGCCAAACCCCAATAGTTAGAAGAGAGGAATAGATTATGCATGTGTGGTTGAACATTCAAATGGTAAAGGGGGAAATAATGAATGTCCCAACCTATCAGTTTCTGTTACCAAGTTATGTTGGTTTTTTTGTTTCAATAATGAGAAAAGAATTAACACCAGACTGTATCATTTAAGAATACAAAGGCTAGAAAAGCAAGTTCAGATTGAATTCCCATCTTCAGTTGTTCTTGTTCCTGTGCCCTCATCCATTATAATCTCCTATTCTTGTATGTATCACTTCTAAACACTGCCGCTGTAAGAACTGTTCGCATAAAAATGTTAGATATAGTTCTGTTTTCTTTATTGTGTTTTGTTTTTTGGTTTTTGTGTACACGACATAAGGGTAAGGGTATAGCATGATAAAATAAACGCAAGCAGAAACAACAATCATCATTATCAAACTTTTATAAATCAGGCAAATACAACTGATTTGATCATTTCAATCACATTGCAATTAGATAAATATATTAAAAAAAGACATGAAGCCAAAATTGTGGTCGCAAACTTTTTTCATAACCCTGTACACTTAAATCATACTTAAAACAGCATAGAAACGTAAATCAATTGCCAACTCTATCAAGATCTTCAGTTCAGATGCAGTAAACCCTTTCAGGCCTTGATAGTTACACTGCACAAGCACAAACCAGATGGTTTTATATCAGTAGTTCCCCACTCACACCCTGGCTCTGCATTTGGATCATACAACAAAGTCCTATATGTAGGATCTTCCTTCAGTGAAAACAGCAAAAGCTTACCATTCAGTATCCCAAATCTAAAACCAACACTCGAACTCCCCGTCAGAGGTACTGGTACCGTTTTCCATGAATTATCATCTGGATTGAATATCGATAGCTTCCGTTGATTCTTCCACTCCATACAGAACAACTTCTTTTCCAGTACTGCATGAGCAGTTACCATAACACACCCATTTTTCATCTCACACCAACTATGCTTCTCAGGGTCGTAAACATCAACAAACTTAGAATTTCCAATTGTGAAGCTTGACCTTCCACCCATCACATAGAGCTTCCCCTTTAATCCACAGGCAAAGCAACCCCATCTTGGACGACGTAGGCTCTCAATCACTGTCCACTTGTTAGTATCCGGATCATAAACCTCGGCGCTGGAGAGACTGTCGCCTTCTGCTCCATATCCTCCAACAGCATACACCAAGCCATTGACTTCTGCACAAGCAAAGTCGTACCGAGCCACATTCATGTTTGACAATCTGATCCAACTGCAATATCAATTACAAACTGTAAATATACCAATGCTGAAAGACATAAGGACTGATTTGAATAATATATCGAGATGATTTATTCGAATCGCATAGTACAAAGTACAAACATACCTGTCAAGGTTAGAATTATATTGGTAAACCTCTGCTGAAACAGAAACAGTTCCATCAGTTGATGAATAGCCAGCCATAACAAGAAGCTTTCCGTTAAGAGCCACAACCCCAAACCCAGCCTTCCTTGGACCAGGCATTGGTGGAAGAGATCGGCGATTATGACCAAATGAATCCATAACCTCCCAATGACTTCCTTTTCCTTCACTATCAGCTGTTAAGATATAAAGCCACTCCTCAAGCAGCCCAGCCAACTTTCGGACGGTTATGAATTCCTTGCTTTGAATAAAGCATTTCCATCTCTTACAGACACCGCCCATAGCTAGGAAGTTAGAACGAGGCACGAGTGCAAGGCAATGCTTTGAAACATCATCAGGGAGCCCAGAAAGAATAAGGCTATCATCATCAACAACATCATCTACAGCCTCAGACCTCACACTATGACCACCTTTCAAAAGAGATGGCTTCTCTTGATTCACCATATTGGAAAAACATGCATTTTTCTCTGAAAATCTCTTCTTGACAGCCACAAAACCAGGCATTTTTCAACCAGCAATTACACACAATCAATCAAGAAGTAGCGAATATTTTTCTGCAACCAAACAATGTGAAAATGTCTTTTTGAGTATCAACCAGTATAGGTCATTTGAACATGCCAAGCCTCGGCCAACTGTAACTTTCACTCTCTTCAAGTTTCATATCGGCTGAATAAATCAACTAATAGGAGAAAAAAAAGGTAGCATAAGATTTTTAAAAAACTAGATAAAGAACTTAATTAAACGCTTATAGCATAAACATTTATCATATAAGTGCTTATATATAAGTTATTTCTATAACAAAGGATAAAATAAAGTCAAACAATTTTCATAAACTGTCCAAAAGGATTTGTGAAAATAAACTGAACACGAACACGAGGGACATGCCGTAATCTATTTCCATAAGCTCTTCAAATAACCTCAAAAGTGCTTATGCATGTAGATAAACTTAAATAAGTCGATCCAAAGATCCCAAAAATATATTCAATTGGGAAAGAAAAACATGATTAAAAATAAATAAATAAATGAATGAATCTGCAGGATTAACGTAAACCAAAAACACATCACTGATCATGGATATACTTCATTGAGACAAGAATGTCTATATCAAATATTCGTAAACAATATCATAATCTAAAAGGTAAAAGACTAATAATTTGACATCAAAGAAAGGTCCAGCTTGCAGAATGATCATAAACACTTATGATCTCAACATTAGATAATGAAATAGAATAACAAAGTGATAAATTATGATAAGATATATATAAATGTTAGGCCTGGTTGTATTAATTGCAACAATGGATAAAGCTTTCATGATAACATCGATGGATAAAAAAGCAAGAAATAAATAAAGGATAATTGTGATCTATTTTGAATGAAGGAAAAGAAAAAAAGAAAAGGAACTTACAAGAAGAAGAATGAATGGTAAATGGAAATGAAATGCAATGGAATATATAGATAGATAGATAAATGGTGGTGCTGTAATGTGTAAAGTATGTAACGTAAAAATGTAATGTAAGATAAGAATGAGAATGAGAAAGTTGAGAAATATATTTATAGGAATTTGGAGTCAAAACACAAAACGGTCGGAGACAGGATAACTCTGACACAACAAAACCACGTCATAATATCTTTTCACCCTCGTGTATCTTCTGAGTAGTATGTTCTGTTCTCTTAACTCAAGATAAGATAACTGTTTTTTTTTTTTTTAATCATCATGGCAATTACCCACTTGGGAAGCTTATAAACAATTTTAATCGTTATTTTCTCTCACCTTAATACAAAACAATCTAAATTAAAAGTGTCCCTACAAAATAAAAATTGTATTTTATCTGATGTTGAATATGGTACCGTGTTTAATGGGTCCAAATAAGATAGCTCTACCAGTATAGTCTAAAAATATTACATTTGTAATTGCACAGTAATTAAATCTTAATTTATTGTAAAATTACTTTCTTTACAAGATATTTTTTGACAAGTTAATATTTTATCTGAACTTTTTTCACAAAACTTGTTCAGAAAACAATCTAATCATTGCCAAAAAAGCTTTTTGAAGGAATCATTGACAAATTATCGAAATGTACTTTTTGGAGCTTGACAAAATCCTATCTTCACTACATAAATTCGTGTAAATTATTGTAACGTCTTTCGTTATATAAACTACGTACTTTGGATAAAAAAAAAATTAGGAGACGTATTTAGATTTATACATTTAAATATTTTCGAGAACACTATAAACAAATATACACTCAATGAATAATATAATTAATATACCCGTAGTGTTAAAAATATAAAATAAAAAAAATAAGGGAAAAAAGTCAAAATTAGAGATAACAATAATAATAATAATAATAGGCACCGGCACAGTTAAAAAATACATTAATTCGATTTGAATGACATACGAAAGATAATATCTTAAAGTCATTATTGCTTGTGTTTGGGTGATCTGGAAGGAAAGAAACGACATGATTTTTTGTGGAAAAGAGAACTCTTCGGTACAGCTTCTGGAAAAAGTGAAATTATTGTCATTTTGGTGGTTTAAAGATCATTCTTTAGCTTTTCATTATAACTTTTATAATTGGTGCCAAAACCCTTTCTTATGTGCAGAAATTGGCTAATTTGAACCTTTATTGTTTGAACTATTGTTGTAATTTTGGCTTTCTTCTATGGTACACCTTGTGTCACGAAGATAGTCCTAAGGTTATTAATATCATTTTGATTTTTAAAAAAAATATATTTTAAAATCTTTAAGTTAAAAAATTATTATTATACCAGTACTCACTGTGTTCCTTTTCAGTTTCATACCTTGAAAATCAATAAAATGTTTGTTTTTTTAATAAAATTAGTTGTCATTTTTTTTTATAATAGCCACAACTATTTATTATTTTCTCCCCCTATTTTCTCTTGTTCCACCAACAGGGAATCGAAAAATTGGTCCTAAAATCTAATTAGTGTTCTTTTGGATTTTAGCATATTAATTTTCTTCTCTAAGAGTATGTCACAACTTCAAACTCTAATTTTTTACTCAATTTAGCTTAATGTCATACAAAACACTTACGAACTCATATAAAAGGTTAGGTTGAATCATTTCATCTACTCACTTTAGAGCAATGAGGGAGTCTGAGATATTTATAAAAAACAATAGTTGATGTTGATTTAGTTTTCAAAGTTAAAACTTCGTAATTGAAAGTTAAAAAATCTACATTCTTCATTTTGCACGATTTGGCTAAATAAATGTTTTTTTTACAAGTTGGCTAAATAAATGTTAAAAATCCAAAAGCACGCTAATTAGGACCAATTTTTCCCACGCAATTTAAGCCCAATTGACTAAGAATAGAAAGTGCCTATTGAAATAAAATAAGATGAAAAATAAGATAAGATAAAAAAATTGAAAAAAAAGGAAAAAAAAATGATGATCGTTGACATTTTAGTTGTGTAGTTATTTAATTTGATGGATGCCATAAGATCGACGCAATCGGATTTATCTCTCTACTACAGCTCAGCCAAAAATTCGTTTACCTAATTACTTTTTTTTTGGAAGATACCTTTCTCCTTGAAATGAAATAGATAGATTTCATTCTCGTTAATCAATGAAGGGTAAATAATTGCACAAGACAACATAGATAGATATATGCATCTAATCATCTATTCCACCATTTATATTAGAAGTTAGTCTAAAAGTTCTCACATCATCCATCAATCAAAATTAACATATTAATAAAAATGCTTGATGCTACTATAACTACTTCTAAAATTACATAAAAGTAGTTGCGATTTGTGGCAATGTAAATTTTCAGACAACATACAAAATTTAGCCTCTATTATGAGCATGCAAACATAAAACAATATTTATTTATTTATTTATTTTATAATAACACCAAACAATTTATTATGTACACTATTGAACGTTCCTTTAACACCACAGAAGATTATAACATTTTTATAGCATTTTTTTCTTCCATAAAAACATATTCTAATATTTATTTTAACGTTGTCCTATTAGAATCTAAGATTTTGGTTTAGGCTTGCAATTAAGACGCGTCACTTAATCAAAACCAATGGCTCCAACCAAGAATCGGAATAATCTTTGATAACATGGAGGAGGATCAGATAAGACCACATATTTGAAGCATGGACTAGTAGCCATATCATTATCCTATATAAATTAATTTCAGAGTATGGTTCAACTTAATGAAAGTGACTATGACCCATAATGTTGGATGTAATCATACCATGTGTATGGTGAACAATGCTTCCCAATTTATTGGACGTTGTGTGCTCCTATTAACATCAACTACTCCCTCTTGATCGGGCTAGTGTTATCTCAATCTAACTAACGTTTATACTTTGTCTTGAGAGAAATTTGGGTGAGAAAGTTATACAGAAAACAAAAAATATATTTTTCTCCAGTTTAAGTGTGAAGAGAAAAAGTATGACTTTTGTTTGTGGGGATATCTTGTTTGCAATGGTGGAGGTAAATCCCTCTAACCAAATAGGACTAGTAGCCAGGCCAACCTAAGTTCTTAAAAGAAAATTACGTTGTTGCATATAGAGCTCAAATTTGAATTTTTGATTACATGTTATTAGACTAGAAGAATATTATGTCATCTCATTCCAACACTCCAAAATTCCAAATTGAGTTTACTTTATACTATTCAGCTGTGTGCCAACAATTGATTGCTAATATGTAAGCAAAATAATAAAGGATATACTTGTATCTCATTATAGATAAACTAATTGACTGAATTTGATGTGATTGCTAAAATTAGTAGTATATCCCAACCACAACTATGGCAATTCCCCTGGTGTCTTTTCTATACCCCTTCATGTAATAATTGACGGTTGTAGATTTCTTGTGGTTCAAATGAATAAAATGATAATCACGAATACCATTTCAGAGGTGATTTGAAGAATTATTCAAGTCTACCATGTTGATGGGTATATGTTGAGATGGTTGTCCAATAGACCTTTAAAATTGTTCATATTTACGGAGGAAAAAAAACCGATCAGGAGTTACGACCCAATCAGAGTTTAAACACAGAAAGTCGATCGAGAATTTTGACCTGATCGATTAAGCAATTTTAAGGGGTCTATTAAACAATTAGCGTACCTTGAAGTGTTCGATGTGTCAATCTTGCTTTTTAAACCCACCTAGTTTAGACCTCACATGATTCAGGGAAGACTTTAGAGGATTTAACAATTCCCCAGCTCATTTCTCATTTTCATGAAAAAGAAAATATTAATCAAAAGTCTTCCCTTCCACTCCCCCTCACAAGTACTCTTCCAAACAAGGTGAAGGTTCATCATTTTCCTCGCTCTCCACACCCCAAAGCCCGACCCTATCTTGCCATCCTAACCCCTCAGAAAGGCTAGACGAAATCCAAAAGAAAATTGTGTGATTCAAAGGAGCCAAACTCCAAAGCAAAGCAGTCAAATCTATATTTCAAAAAACAAAAAGTGATAGGAAACATGTTTAATAATAACTACAGCTGCCCCAAAAAAAAACACTTCACTCTGTAAATGCCACTGGCATTCTAAATATGTTTCATACATACATTCGTCATATAACAGCATCAAAATACCACTAGTTAAAGTTTAAGTAATTTTCCAATCCAACCCTCCTAATTTTAGTGGGTGAACGGCCTGATTAATGGGTTCAGTTTAATTTTGGCTGCTCTAGTTGGGTAGCAGATGCAAAGTTGTAGTCAATATATCATTCGAGATTATTTCAGACGGCCTCCCTAAAGTTATTGATATCACCGACTCATTTTTTAATTTGCAAAAAACACCACATGTCTACATTCTTCATTAAAGATTCCCGCCAAACATACACTAGGAGTGATGGCAAAGTGTGAAGAATACATTACAAAGTGAGCACTAGAACGAGAAAAGTTTGTCAATTTGTATACGTAACAGAAGCTACAAGAATCCTCTTGCTTAAGAAATAAAACCAATTTCTTTGAAAACCATAAACAGTAACAGTCACATATGCCAACTCAATTCAGTAACGCAGCACTAAAGGGGGTCAGTGCTACACTACAAAGTGAGCACTGTTAGAAGACAGTACTTTTAGCAGCTCAAATCATTTTGCTATAAGTTATGCTAGGGACTGACTTTGAACACCAACAAGAGAGACAAAAAAACGAGAATAAAGGCAAATGCCAACCAAGACGAGCAATGTCGAAAAGAAAACAATTATATAGTTGTAATCTAAGAAGTTAAGTACATTGTATTGTGCAGAAGGAAATGCAAATTTCTTTCAAAGCATCAACTTCAAACTTTAAAAGAACTACCAGTTACCAACATAAGCAACAGCAAAAATAAACCTACTTTTTAATGGATTTCTTCTTTGTAGCTACATTCAAAGATGGTTCTGGCTTTGGATGCTTTTCCGCTTCACTCGGGTCCAACCACTTAAGAGGATGATGGTTGAAAAAGGGCCAATTGGGAATAGTGACTAATGTGGTGAGAACAACACCACCAGCATATGTTAGGATCATTGTTTGGAAAGAAGCTGTGAGATATCCAGCTCCAAATGCAACCACAGCAAATGCAAGCAGCAGTATCTGCATCAGTTGCTCTGCTAGCTTTTGTCCTTCCCAATCCATCTAATCAAACAAAGATAATCAAGAGAAAACACTTAACCACTCAGAAATGAATGCCAAAAACATTATTACTTAAAAAAAAAAAAAACACAAAAGACAGAATCTTTAAAGCCCTGAAAGGGGTTATACATTTTTTGACGGTAAAAAAAGCTTCATTCAAATGCTTAAATAGCGAGCGTAATTGGCTACGAGTTGGGACATTCCCCATCAACATTTTGAAAGACAAATACATGTTATCAATACACATACTTAAGATTGCATTTACTAATATAAAATTAAGGCCATGTATTGATAAACGGATTAATTAAGCACTTATAGCATAAAAATTTATCATTTAAGTGCTTATGTAAACGGTATTTCTATAACAAAAGATACAATAAAGTCAAACTGTTTTCATGTAAACTATCCGAGAGAGCTTATGGAAATAAGCTGTAAAACAGCTTATGGACATAAGTCAGTCCAGTTTTAAAATGCTTATAACTAGATCTATTGTGGCGATAGTTATTAAAATTATTTATAAAAAAAAACTGAAAATTGAAAATCAGTGTGTACCTAAAAACTTGTTGTGAAAGCACATAAAAAGGGAAAATACAATGAAAAGTGTGAGTGAGTGATGATATGATACCTTTTGAGAGCGAAACGGAGAAGAAGGAAGAAGAAGGTGGCGATCGATCGAACTGAATTTTAATCTCACCTTTTCTTACCCTTTCCAACTTTACATTAGATACACGTAATGTTTTTACTCTCTGCCAATTAAAATTATACACGTGGATTATTACACATAATGTCTTTATGTTTTTACCCTTCCGTTAATTCCAAAAAAATCATTCAAACTAATAATTGGCTCCGCAAAATTGGTGCAACATACTCCCGGTCTCATTGTAATGCACATACATTGACTACGAACCTAAAAAATGAATCTTTTCTTATATTTGAGATCGAAGGGAGTAGTATAAATTGTTTCTTAATCATAATAACCGATGGATATTTTTTTTTAATATTTACTAGTATGAGAAAGAGAAAGTCTTGGTTGAGCACAAACCTAAATAAAAATATTTGGACACAAACAAAAGCAAGAAAAAAAAATAATATATCAATTGATGTGACTAAATACTTTTTATTTAATTTTATTAGTTTTACGTGAGTATGTGCTCAAAATTAAAGTGTTAGATATGTGCCCAACCAAGACCTTCTCGTATGAGAAATACAACCATTTTTTGACAACTTTTATGATCATTTTCTCTATCATATTCATATTATGATTTTACTTTCTCTCTCTATTGTTTTGACTTTTGTGTCAATATTTTATTTTTTTTTGTAAAATTTTGGTTGTATTACAAGTTGTCATATAAATGGTTGTTCAAATAACACAACTCTTGCTATTTTATTTGTGTTTGAAATTACAATCTTCAATTCATTTAACTTTTTAGTTTAAATCACTTCAACCTTCACCTTCTATCTTATCTAGTAGTTCATCGTCTACAAGTTACATATTCATAAGTTTTAACGAACAAGTCTGAATATTTAAAATATTGTTAATATTCTTATATTTAGTTCATTAACACATTCCATAAGAAAATACAAATTAAATGTCTAAAATAGTAATGTTAAAGGATATAAAATAGAAATTTTGATACTGAGTAACTTAAATATTTATTGTTAAAGATTTAACAAGATAAACTTTTAAAAAAACAAACCTATTTTCTCAAAAGGATATATGTCTAAAATGACTTTTATGATACATGTTATTGTGTCATATGCTTCTAATAACTCTTGTATGCAATTTTCACTCGCAAACTGCACATACCTTCCCATGTTATGGTTACAAGTGGTTCAGAGATTAACACTTGGTTTTAAATTTAGATAATTCAATCCAAACAGACCATAAGATAGTACTTATGGTTTTAAATTGCAATGGTTCTAGTTGTATTTAATTAAATTGCCGAAAATAGCTAGCAAATGTGCTGATGTACCACAACTGCGGCTGCAATATGGTCCCAACAAACAACCTTGACATTGCGCTTAAACCAAATCTAGATCGAGTGAATAGACATTTTAGCCCTTAAAATAAGCGTAATTTCATCTTGAAAAGAAAAGAAAAGAAAAAATAAATGCAATTAACTCATTCCTTCCATCAAAGTGTATTTTAAACTAAATTTTTGCCATCACAGACAATGCCAATGAAACTGCACCCCCGCCAACAACACAAATTTGACATGTCAGCGATGTACAGAAACAGTGACATTGGGACAGCAATAAAACGCCTCATGCAAATTCATTTGTTAAAGTTTCAGTTTCACATGTGATGTTATATAGAACAAGTTCACATATATGTTAGTTTCTTTGCTAGCAATGTGGGACAAAAACTAAAACATCATATTTTTACCTTCTACTCTTCACACCTCACTTGCCACTCACTTGTAATAATTAATATTACTTGCAGTTCCAACGAGTTCCACATGCAAAGCTTTTGTGCTGCTAAATTAAAATCATGTTTGGGAGTTCAGTGTTCTGTTTAAATTGCCAAACCTAGTATCAAGATTCAAGAGCCAGGTTTAATCAAGATAACATCAAGTGAAATCAACTTTGCTATGGGGAAACGGTTAATGGAACTATGCTTAAAATCTAGTGGCTATGGATAAATTTTAGATAAAGATTTTGTTGAGCCAACAGAAGAATAAAAAAAATCAAAAGTTGAACGTCAAAGACACCTAAGAAGAGATTTAGATACCTTATCATTAATCAAAACCTTAAACATGTGTATATAGGTATGACTTAATCTTCAATGGCAACAACTCCAAATTATTAGCTGAACTCAAGGAGAATATTACAACACAATTTGAAATACATGGGTCTGAAGAATTCTAAAATGAAAACCTGTAAACCAATCTTGACACCATTTCACCAAAAGTATAATTTAGCCTAAATAATTTTATATATTAGATTAATTTAGTAGATGGTAAGTTTAACTCTGTTTCATTAGCGTGTTCAAAACTTCTGTTTCATTAGATTACATTTTGAGAAAAAGAAGAAAAAAAAGAAAGTTAATTTGAGGGAAAAAAAAAGACAGTTGGGGTGAGAGAGGCTCGAACTCTCGACCTCAGGATAACTCTTAGCTATGAGACCTACGCGCTAGCCAACTGCGCCACCACCCCCCATTCTGCTTACATGTGTATAATATCTATATTTGTAGATGTTAATGATATTGTGTGTATTAATTTACCTCTTAGTGTTTGAATGAAGAAGATCGGTGAAGAATGCAAATCTTTCAAGTAGGAGTGACTTTTCTGAGTTGATTGTTGTGTGAAGAATTAGAAGATGCAATTTTTTTTTTTATCATTACTAATCTTTTATTTCAATACCCCCTTGACATTGTTAGCTCATTGGTTTCCATGGAGGTGGATTGGACCAACATTCATAAAAATTACACTAGTATTTCAATTGATTCACGTTATCTTCCTATTAATTGATATTTTTCAATTTAAGGAACTAAATTACTTTTTCTCTGACTTGAGCGATTAAACTTTGATATGTCTGATGGAAGAATAAACTTTGCTATGTAGAAACGATTTATGGAACTATGCTTAAAATTTCTAGTGCTTAAGGGGTGTATATAAAAATGGAAAATCAAAACGAAAACGAAAGTAACAAGGGAAACGTTATAATGGCCAGAGTGATACTGGTGGATTTAAGTTATTGTCTTAAAATAATTTGAACTCGGCATTACCGACACAGATAGCTGTGGCAACAAACAGGTACCACTTAGCTCCGCTTTTATAGACCACAGTATCATATTTCGTTTCCAACTTAGCGATGTGGGACATTGTGCAGTGTCGAATGATAACTCACGATGAGTCCAATCCTTCTCGTTCATAGCTTTAAACCAGTCAATCAGAACCTGACATTTCTCTCATGCAAGCTGAAGTTCGACACATAGTATCAACAGCCAAGTTGAATCACGATGACAACGAGTTCAATCACAGGAGCAACTCACTTTCAGCAAGTGCAATCCATAGTTTACAAGTCTGATGGAAGAACAAACTTTGCTCAATGTTGATGGAACTATGCTTCAAATCTAGTGGCTATGAATATATTTTTTTTAATTGTGTTTTTACACTTGAAGGGAACTGTTTGAGTTTGCATACAAGGAAGGTTGTTAGTCATTGAGGCAATAATTTGGATCCTACAAGGAGTTGGCTTTCCTGCGAATATCTCATACAAATAATGGAAGAAAGATAAGCATGGCAACAGAACCGTTCTCTTGACATATACAAAGTGGTGGTCAATGATACTCTTGTCCTCGATGCCCAGGTGTAATGCTTCAATATTTTCCATATCTTGTTGGTTAAAGATGTTTTGTATGATATCCCAGCACCAGCACTTATTTATTCGATCCCTTAAATCTGCCACTGTCAGAAGTTCCGATCATTGAACCAGCGGGGCTAGTGACAACAAAATCTACACTTGATCTGGGCCAAGGCGCATGCCAAATGTTTATTTTCCTCCCATCACCTATGCACCATCTCATATTCCCATGCCTCCCTTGACTATTACCTGTGAAAAGACCAATGCATATATCAGGAATAAATTTATTTTATTTTTTGAATAAGAGAATAACATTGTTTTAGGCTTCCTTTGCTTCCGCCCTCTTCTATAAGCTGAATTAACGTTATCAAATTAAATTACCTTAGATGTAAAGTAATAACTAAGAAACAACATTAGCCATTTATAATTAGACCAAGCACAAACAAACTAATGATCAGGTTCAGGTTCACAAAAAGATTGTCAGCTTAAGAAACCAAGTCTGCATCATTAATAATGAAATCAAATCACTAGATTGCAGATCTTTATCAATGGTTCTTTGACAAATTAGAAACATTAAAACTAGTTATAAACAAAGATAGAGCAGGTTATGTGAACCCTACAACAATTACCGTATAAGAAATTGATTGAAATCTGTTTAGTGATCATTATCCTTAGTGTTATCTTACATATTTCATCCCTCAGAAAATATTTTGTTGATTAGACAAATTAGATAGTTCAGATGACATCCTGCAGTTAAACGCTATAAAGTATGTCTCGTGATTCTCTTGACAATGATATGAAGTGTGAAGAAGCATTTTTTAGCTACGTTGCCAAAATGATCACTATTTACACTCTTATCATTATTGCATTTGGTCACCACTAACATATTTCTTAAATGGATATTAAAAATGTTTTCTTGAATGGTGATTTTAAAGAGAAAATGTAATCAAGATCAAAGAAAAGTTTGTATGAAAAAAAAAATTGTGAACTTGAACAAGCTCCTAGTTTGGTCAATTCTCTATTATAATTGCATTTATCGACTTTCATTCTATCTTCATCAGTATGTCTTCTTTCTCAAGTGTACTTAATCTCGTAATTGTAATATACTCTATACGTTGATGACGTGATGATTACTTGAGACGATGTTGATGTATTTACAAAGTTGAAAGGAGATGAAGAACTTGTGTATTTTTCACCATTTCTAATTATTGAGAGTTAAATTTGTTTACTATCCTAGAGATTATCTTTTTTCTTAATCGAAGTGCATTGCCATTAGAGAGATGGGTTTGTTGAAGAAAGTTACTAATATAATATAATTAAATTAAGAAAAAACTTCAGTTTTGATTTTTGAATGATCTTTTAAATCTAAAATTCTAAGCAAAAATCCCAAGAGATTATAATTCATATTCATTACTACGCTATAAGATAATGGCTAATATTAATATTAAAAAAAAAAGATAATTATTTTTAGGTAACATATAGAGTGAGAGTTCAATTAAGTTTTGTATCTGTGAAGCATAAAAAAATTATCATTAGATTTAATCAATGGTATAGATTTGTGCAAATTGAAAATGAAAATAAGAACATTTGCATATTTTTACACACACAGTCATATCCCTATCTCTGTTTCAAAAAAGATCATATCCCCATCTCTTTCCCATTTCCTTCCTCTGCAACTCACGTATATTTTTACACACAATCAATGGTTGGTGACATTATGACGATACTCAATGATATATTATCATGCACAGTTAACATCGAAGCCTTTTCTTTTATTCTAGTTCCTTGTCTCATTGGCAAACACAATCGAAGAACACAATCTGAAAAAAAGGTGGGACTAATAATGTTTTCAATTTTTACAAAATCAAAGATGAAAACAAAAAATGAAAGAAAAACAATTAATTTTAGAACTCGCCAAAAAATATAACTTTTTTTGGACTAGGTTACCAATCAACACCTAATTCCTTTCTCTAATTCCAAATCCTTCTCTTCCCTTTCTCACTTTTCCAAATTGAGTAAAGTTGTTGAAAAATAAGTGCTTCTACAATTGAGTTACCCAGAATTTGTTTTTAACAAGGACTCGTTAATTTGGTTTTTCTACATCGTCTTACCTTTTTTATTTTATAATTCTTGATGACTCTATTGTCTCTTCCGAAGCAATTTTTTCTTTGTTCACTAATTATAAAAATAAAAAAAAAGCTTTGTGGATCAATCCCAAAATCTTGCTCATTTTTTTTTACATTCTAACCTAATTTTAGAGAATGGGTTTTGGTGCTAAATTGTCAATTGTTGACGCTAAGAGCAATGGCAAATTCATTGTGGTGGCATTTAGGGTGGGAAGACAAAAGAGTTTCCCACTATGGGAAAATTGATTTTAACCATTAGATATAATCAAAACACAATCTTACCATGGTCTCTCAACACCAAATTTTTATCTCACCTTCATCACTCACCCACATACCTTGCAAAATCAGACTAATTATGGCCACCATTCCAACAACTTGAATCACACAAATCTTCACAAACTTCTCCCAGTATTTTTTTTTTCTCTCTTTCTATAACTGATACTTTAGTTGAGTGTCAAATGGGCCACTAATTTTCTGTAATTTGAACATTGGTTTTTGTTTGTGTTCATAAATCTTAAATCACAATTTGCAATTACAAGTTATTTACCAAATCGTACACCGTAAACTACATATATTAGCCATTATCTTATAGAACACCGTAATGCAATCTTAATTGTGCTTCTCCTTCTCCCTCGTCAAAAAACATCAGATCTGATTATGAATACTATTAATGCTTTTTTTCCCAATTAGATTTTGGATTTTGAATTCTCAATACCCAAATCTCATTTACAAAAAACAAAAATAAAATCAAGATCATTGTAGAAATTTGAAATTGATTAAGGGAAGTTTAAACGGGAGAGAGAAAGTGAAGATCTGAAGAGAAAGCTAAGGATGGTGAGGTTGTTTCATATTCTTCACTAATGAATGAATTTTGTTTCTCCACTTTTTCCAGAAGGCTTTGGATCCGAGATGTCAATGAAAAGTTTTGAACTTTTTTTTTTCTTTCAATTGTTTCCGGCTGCAAATTTATCATGCAAAGTCCTGTGATTTTTTAATGGCAAAAATTTGTTCCAGCAATGACAAGTGTAATTAAAATACAATGAAGATTGCTTCATGGGAAGGATTGGGAGTCAAGGCAAGTGAAGTTAAACATGGTGGTGGTTCTGTGCTTGAGGGTAGGTAGAGGAGGAGGTTAGAGAGAAAGTGAGTGAGATCTAATACTGAGAGACCATGGTAAGATTGTGTTCTTGATTATATCTAATGGTTAAAATCAATTTTCCCATAGTGGAAACTCTTTCCCCTTCCGACCCTAAATGCCACCATTCAATGTGGTTGATGGCATGCAAATTTCTTTTTTGGTTACATTCTGTGCCAATTTTATGGGTTATTCTTGAAAAAAATTCTCATAGAAAACAAACATTGAACTCAAGCATCTATGCACCCAAGAAGGCGGCACAAAGCATCTACCTATGCTGCTAAACTCAAGCAAAACTTAATTCATTCAATCTCATCATGATAAATTTCCAAATTCAGTATAAAGTAGAACATAGTTTAAAACATCAGAAAAATATTTCTAAAATAATATCAGTAAAATAATAGCAACAAAACTGTTCTTGAAATAACCTAAGATCAAATACAAGGGAGCGACACTTCGTAGAGTTTAAGCCCTCTTCTTGCTTGCTGCCAACTGGGTCTCGGGCTGGAAAAATATCAGAATGAAAGTTTAATTTAAATAACCAAAATCTTGCCAAAACAATTAAACAAGCAATAAAAATTAAAAAGAAACAAAAACAGGGCAAACAAAATACCTCTTTCTGAACTGCCTCTTCCTTTTCAGATAATATCAACTCAATGTGGCAAGGAGATGACATGTAAGCTGCAAAAATAGAGAGAGTCAATAAAACCACACAACAAATAACAGTAAATTAAAACAAATCTTAAGATTTGAAACATACGGTTGATTCTTCCATGGGCTCTGTATGTTCTGCGTCTTTGCTTCTGTGCTTGATTGACTTGGATATGTGAAAGATATAGGGCATCAACATCCAAACCTTTGACCTATAAAGAAATAATTAACATACAAATGAGCATAAAAAAAAACAAATGAATTTACGAAAGCAAATAAAAGATAAAAGAAACAGAACTTACTTCAGCATTACTCTCTGCATTCTTCAGCAAATCCAGGATAAACTTAGCAGACTTGACTGGCCACCTTCCTTGTCCATTTGAGTGTCTATTCTTGGCCTGGGCTGTCCTCCCAACACCACGACAGAAACGTCTGAATGGAATTGCCTGTTTGTGTGCAAGAACGTCTTCCAAGTACCTTTTAGCCTTGGTCAAGGGCAACTTCCTGATGGCAAAGGCAGTTTCCCTAGTGTTCTACAAGTACAGTTCAAAATGATTAATCTCACATCCATAGAAAAAATCATATTAAAGATAAGAGTGGCAGTAGCTTAATTGTAGGTTTGAATCATTAATAAAACAGAATTGGGAAAAATCAAACATTAAAAGTAACCAAACAATAATAAGGTTTAGAGAGTTGCTGATTGTTCCTTTTCAATTTAAAAACAATATCTGAATCAGGATTACATCAAAAAAGAAATATCTCTTTACAATACAGCTTCTTATAAGTTAATGAGATATAAACAATGAAACTATGCCAGTCAACGATTGTGATTTACTTCAAATTTAAATGCATAGAAATGAAAAATATGTCTTATCATTTACTAAAAACGTATCCCTGACATTTCAGAGAGGACTGCTCGATATAGACAAATTTTCATTAGGTTTTTCTATGACTTATACATCTTTTCCATGTAATATTGAACTGGAAAAGGCAAACTCAAAATTTTCTTATGTATTAAGTAATCAATTAATAATGAGGCACATCAAGAACCTAGGCCGTTAAAAAGGTGGGTAAGTCAATAGTCATTAAAACTACATAATAGCAGACTAAACCAATAATTGAATACATGTCAACACAGATCAAAGTGAATCAAATTTAAAAATCTAAAATAATAAAAAAAATGAACTGAATATTCCATCGTTTACTGAACCTTTAGTCACGTATCACAAAGACAAGACATAGGTTCACCCAATAACAATGGGTTTTATATCCCTGAAGGTTACGGGTGGACTGCTCATATAGGAACCAGACCACTGCTTTTTTCAATCAGGTTTGTGCATGACTCCAAATATATCAATTATTATTAAACTTGAATAACGAAAAAGAGAAAACCAGACAGCCCAGATAATGAGGTTTGCAAGGAACTATGCCACACGGAGGCTACTTGAAACACTCAGTAATTAGTAAAATGAATGAAGGAATGTATGTATAAAATGATCCCTCAATTACAGAACCTTAAATCATAAGAAGGGAATGGAGGTTCACCAAAAAATCATGGATATTATCTCCCTGAATTTAGTGAGACGTCCATTCACAAGACAACAAACCACTGCTTTTTTCATCTATAAACTATTAAATTTAAAAATTAGAAATGCATAATCCATAGTAATAAAACAAATGAACTGAATATCCCATCATTTACTGAACCTTCAGTCATGTATCACAAAGACAAGACATAGGTTCACCCAATAACAATGGATTTTGTATCCCTGAAGGTTACGGGTGGACTGCTCATATAGGAACCAAACCACTGCTTTTTTTTAATCAGGTTGTAGTATGACACCAAATATATCAATTATTAACTAAACTTAATGATATATTAATTGAAATGAATAATGCAAAAGAGAAAAACAAACAATCTAAGTAATGAGGTTAGCCAGGATCTATGCCACTTGGAGCCTACTTGAAACACTCAATAATTAGTAAGATTTAAAATGAATGAAGTAACATATATACAAAATATTTCATTTTCAAAACCTTTTAATCGTAAAAAGGGAAGAGAGGTTCACCCAAAAATCATGGATATTATATCCCTGAATTTAACGAGACGTACATTCACAAGACAACAAACCACAGCTTTTTTCATCTATAATCAATAAATTTCAAAATTAGAAAACTAAAATCTAAAACAATAAAACAAATGAACTGAATATTCCATCGTTTACTGAACCTTCAATCACGTATCACAAAGACAAGACATAGGTTCACCCAATAACAATGGGTTTTATATCCCTGAAGGTTACGGGTGGACTGCTCATATAGGAACCAGACCACTGCTTTTTTCAATCAGGTTGTTGCATGACTCCAAATATATCAAATATTAGTTAAACTTCATGATATATTAATTGAAATGAATAACGCAAAAGAGAATACCAAACAATCTAAGTAATGAGGTTAGCCAGGAACTATGTCACGCAGATGCTATATGAAACACTCCACCATTAATGATCAATAATTAGTAAAATTTAAAAGGTATGAATAACCATAAATACAAAATGTACCCGCATTTAGTGAACCTTAAATCACAAAAAGGGAGTTGAGATTCTCCCAAAAGCCATGGCTATTATCTCTCTGAATTTAACAAGAGGTCTATTCAATGGGCAACAAACAACTGCTTTTACATCGGTTTTCTATCAGGTTATCTGTAACTACTGTTCTAATAGCTGGGTTTTCGATATATCTTAACTGGAAGAGAATACAAAAACTCTACGCTAAGTAATGAGTTAAACAAGAAAAATATGTTATTTGAATAACAAACAGGATAGCCTCAGTACTAGATAAACAACAAAACAAAGGGAATAAAGTACGAATAAAAATGATCATTTTAAAAGTTCAAGTTTTCACTATATCTAAACGGGAAGAAAACAATATGAATCACAAACAGGAGAGCCACAGCACAACTTAAACAACAGCAAGTACAATATTAATGAAAGTATGATTTATGATGTAATACAACACGAAATGTTGACCGAATAACATTGGTGCATTTTTCATTCCCCATTTTCAAACTAACATTTCTTAATAACTGTAAATTAGCACAAAAGATAATTTCATTTCAAACAACAATAAACCAACAAATTTGACAATGACAACAGTTAAATTGCATTAAGGGACGTTTGGATTGGCTTATCTATTACCTTATGAAAAAAGCTTAAGCAAATAAATAAGTACCTTACAAGCTTGTTTTTAGCTTATGTGCATAAGCTAAAAAATAAGCCAATCCAAAAGAGCCCTTGATTACAGTTTGAACCATCAGAGAAATAGATAAGTTCAATGTGAATTACAATGCATGATCAATAAACAAAAAATGAGTATTTGGTAACACAAATTGAACTGGATCAACAAACAACTAATTAATCAAATTAAAAAAGTAATCTAAAAATAACAAAAGTAATTTATTACCTTGAAATGAACTCTAAGGTCAGCACCACGAGCCTTGGTGGCTGCATATAAAACATTATTTGAAAAAGTAAGAATAAGATCTCCGATAATTCATTCCAAAATCAAATTAAAAAAAAAAATTACACAAGTTACTTACACTTGGTAGGGTTATCAGGCTCTCTTGAGTACTTAACCTAAAAATTCGAAAAAAACAAACACAGAGAAGAGAGTTAGAAAAACGAATCACAGATCTTAAACAAATCAATGAGGATTGAAAATGTGAGAGATTGAATGCTTACCATGACGACGGCGTTTGATGGAACCTGCAAATAAACGATAGAGGGCTGAGAGCAAGAATGAAGTGTGGTATAGTTGAGTTTATATAGCGGGTGAAATATAAAACCCTAATCTCTATGTTTCGGACATTATGACATGGGCTAATAGACCCGACTTGTTTATCAACCAATTGGCCCAATTTATTATAAACTAAAATCTCTTCATATACCCCTCTTACCAACAGTTCCTATCCCACAAACTATATGAATAATTTTTAAATAATTATATTATAATATTTTAATTTGGTAACATAAAATTAAAATTTATATTTTTTTTGTTTTCATAAATTTTCTTTAAATAAGTATATGAATAATAAGTTTTGAATTAACTGGCAAACTAAACATGTACTGTTAGTTTGATTTAGTGGGTTAAATCATTATGAATGTTGCAACATTCGTTCTAACATTCTTCTTCGATGTTCACTCTAATATTAGATGAAGCCCATGTGGATTATAACATTGTTGGAATGAATTCTATAAAAAATGGTATGACTCAATAAGATGGTGGGTTTTAATGAGAGTGTTAAAGTAAGTGTTGCTAATGAGATTGTAGATGAGGCAAAAAAAGATGAAAAAATAACTCATATCTTTTTAAGATAGACTTTGAGCATGCATACAATTTGGTGGGTTGAAAATATTTGGATGGATACTGGAGTGTCTCAACTCTGCTATAGGGTCTATGCTTGTTAATGAGTAGTTCAACAAAAGGAATTAAATTGATTAAAGTTTTGAGGCAAGGTGATCCCTTATTGTCGTTCTTATTCACTAGCTATCTTATTGGGATGAATTCTTCATTCAAGCTAACTTGTCTTCGATTTGCCGACCAAATTTTAATTCTAGACGAGAAAAGTTGGGCAAATATCAAAGGGATTGAAATATTTGCTTCTTCTTTAGTTAAAGTATGGTTTGGAGGTGAATTTTCACAAAACTCTTATTGTCGGAAATAATGTTTCGCATTCTTGGATGGTGGATGCTTCTCGTGTTTTTCATTGTAGAATTAGTTAGACACCTTTCAATAGGAGGATAATCCGAGAAAGTTATCATTTTGAAAAACTGTCATTGAAAGGATAATAAATATATTCTCAGGCCTAAAAAGTCGCAACCTTTCTATGAGAGGTTGTCTTGTCTTGATTAAATATGATTGTTTTCTCTCCTTTTTAAAAGCTCTAACATGTATAATTTTACTTATTGAATCGTTTTTTAAAATGTTTTCTTTGGAGAGGGAGTGAGGAGACTTGTAGGATTCATTGGATACATTGGGATAAAGTTTTTTTACATAAGGATAAAGATGGTGTCATTTAAAGAATTTATATCATCTCTTTTAGATAAATGGTGTTGGAGGATGAGGGTTGATTGCGAGGGGGTTGTGGTTTAAAGTCGAAACTCATAAATACGGTACAGTGCATGGTATAGTGGAGGGTAGGAGAGTGAAAAGGTATGCTTACGGAAGGATATTTATAATATTAGTGATAGGGGATTTATAAGAACCAGTCTGGTTCAAATACAATATCTTGCAATTATTGTTTGATGATAACAAAACAAATGAATAATTTGTCAATTAATCGTGTGTTCAAGTGTGATTGTTATTAGCACTAACTAGATAAAGTCAATAAATATCGTTATGAAGACGTTGGAACACAACAAGAAGCAAGCGACAAAGTGCAATCAAATTTTTTGGCTCGATACGAAATGCAAATGATAAAAGTCTTGCTCATCTGGTCATAGCATTCGTTTGGTCGAAGTGTTCATGTGATCTTTTGTTTGATTGGAGCAGTGGCTATGGAAATCACAGTGAGAAAGAACATTGCCTGAAGTTCTTATTCTTACAATCGCAAGTGAAATGTGCAAAGCATCGATGATGGGTGTCTACCTCTGAAATGTCAGTGCGTCTGATGAATTAAGTGTTCAATATACAATTATTTAAACCACATGCGGTTATTATTTGATTTCTGCTAAGCCTTAACAACATAGAGAACAAGTTTCAGCATCCCGAGTACAGCAAACAAAAGGATCCAAACTCCATATATTTTTTTTAAAGAGGATCCAAACTCCATACATAGTTTGTACTGATAACCTCCTATAAATAGAACTATATGCGTGACATATTTTTTCGAACGGGCGCACCGTTTAAAAACTGGCGCGTTGTAAGAATCGCGTCAATACAATCATCAGATTTCCGCAGATATTTGTGTTATTCTATAACATCGAATTTCGGTTTGAGTTCTGCAGCTATAAATACTAACTCACTTTCATAAAAAAATCTGAACATAAGACATCAGAATCCTAATCCTGTGTTTGAAATAGGTTAGGGATATAAGCTAACTAAATTATTCTACCAATTCCTATGCCTACCCTATACAAATTTGATCACAGAAAACAATTAGCTTTTTAAACTGTATAAGTGGAAAGAAAATTAGAATAGCCAACTACATCAACCCAGTTGGGGAAAGCATTCTTCAATGTCTTTGCTGGACCAACCAACTTTTGGTCCAAAACTGAAAGGTCCACTCTCAATGCCTCAGAGCTGCTAGCCTGAAATATTATCAACCAAAATAGAAGTTCAGCTTTTATTGTAAAAGAAAATAAATTTAATGCAGCATCAAACTTTACCTCTAACCAGAAGGACCAGTTCCCTTCACTCGGTCCACTAAGTCGCAGTATATATGATTGTGGACCGCCGCCATAAGCTTCAGTTCCTGTGCACATTCAAACGACATTATGAAGAGAAAATATATTATAAGCCCAAAAGAAAAATTAAGTCGATGAAACGATTTTAGTACCTGGAAGCACGTTATCGGCAAATGACCAACTAGATAACGGACCAGTGATGTTAAGAACGGCAACCCAGATCTCTTCTAAGGAACTAAAAGGAATAGAAATCAAGTTGTGCATGAAAACAAGGTTGAAAGGAATAGAAATGACCAACTGTATTTTTGTGCTCGGAGTAATTACCATTACCCACTCACCCTAAATAAAGCTCTAAGTGAAGTCTTCTCTGTCCCTTTTCAGAATTCGAAGATGTATTTTGAACCGTCAGTGTAGGAAAGAATTCATACTGCTTCAAAATTTCATCCTCTTTTGCGGGGAACTTCAAACTATTTGAGAAGAGGGAAGAAACTGGAAAAATTACCTGCATAGAGACATTCCTTCATTAATTTCTAAAATTCACAAGACCTGAGAATATAAACTACTACGTTATAAAAAATAGCAGTTACCTTTGTACTAAAAAATATACATGATGCTTGTTCAAAAAAAAAATATATACATGATATAAAAGATTCACAGGATATTGGCACAGAACTTACCATCCAATCGTGGCGTTCAGACAATGGTGCAGATTCAAACGAAAACTCCGGAGTAATATTCAATATCTTTGCAACTTCAGGGGAGTGTTTGAAAATGAATAGTAAAGAGTTAGAATCTAGTACAGACAGATCATAAGTGGATTCCGTTATCTGGTTTGAGCCTGCCAAACCACACAAATTGTTAGAAATTTGAAAACAGAATATAAAAATAGGACATTTGAGTACTAAAATAATAATGGAAGAGAACATATTGTACACCCTAGATTCAGTCACGAAAATAATAGTTCATGACACTTTCATTTCTGATAAAATTAACAGGTATGAATACCTGCAGTTCGGAAAGTATGCTGGAAAACAACTCTTTTAGGTGCAGACATGGAGTAAGGAAAGAACTGAGAAGATATCGCCAAACCAAGCACACTGAGATGCAGCAGAAATCGCACGATAGATGACCTTGCTAACCAATGACCACAAATGGGCATAATAGGACCCACGGACCAACCAGTTACAAGTCCAACAACTGCAGCCACGATAATATCCGGAACATAGTGCCCTGTAATGAGTCATGTTCAGCAGATAGCAAGCATTTACTAATGTATGAGCATGAAGCCTCGTGATTAAAAAAAGAAGAAAAACTAACCATATGGCAGAGGAAGAGAACCCATCATGCCCATCTTCTCTATCAGAAATTGCGCAAGAAAGCCACCAAAATAAACAGCGTATGCGAGGCATGGAACCAGAGGCAATATGTAAAATATTGTTGACCTAGAAACAGAAGAAAAAAAAAAAAGTGAGGAAGGATGCTTAAAAGACCAAAGACGAAGACATTAAAATTTGTTTATGCAAAAAAGAAAATAGTAAACATAGTATTGCAAATTACAATTATTTATGACCAACCTGAACGAACGTTGTCCGAAGGTTTTGACTGATAAGCAGTAGGATATCCATGAAGGAAGCATGGAAGCAGATGCAACAAAAGTCACAAAACCACCACTCAACCCGGCTACAAGATAAGCCTGATTTTTACTAAATTTGTTAGCAATAAAACAATAGAATACCAGCATACTGAAAAACGATCAAATTGTCCAACTACATATTAAATCTGCGCACCAAAGTTAAAACGGCATAGAATGCAAATGCTCCCCAGAACCTCGCTTCATCAGATAGTGCCTGAAATTTATGTGTCAAATCAAATTTTAGGTGGCTTGGACTTAGAAACCTCTCTCTCTCCCCAACAGTAAATTTCGCACAATAATTAACAGAATCAACATATGGAAACACCATGAAACTTTTGACACTGGAATTAGTAAACATGTTTCAATGTACTGGAATACCTCTTTTGATCTCTTGACAATTGCAGCATCTTGAGAAAGAGGAAAGCATTTCCAGATAATTCTTGGAATTATAAGACCGACAAGTGCGCAGGGTATAAACATAATGAAAGCCAAGAATGGATGAGCAAACCTGTGTGTTTCATCCGTTATGTTAACATAGGAACAAATTTTTTTACACTTTAGATACAGATTTAAATGAAGATACCAATTCATTGTCTGAGAAGAGAACGGTAATCTCAGCAAAGAAAATGCAACAGGCACAATAACTGCCAGTATAATCCCAACTGCATGGAACAGAAATCCTGTAAATCCAATAAATTTAAAAATGTTAGTCAATGTGTGAAACATATAATCATTTAAATTTACTTAGAATAGAGATAACATTTTTTAAAGTGATCAGCAGGGGGGACCAATTAGAATACATCTTATAAGAAGTAATGAGCAATAATAACCATTTACTGATTTACCTTTCACAAAATCACACAAAGTTGCCACACAAGAATTCGACCAGCCACGAGTAAAAGACATAACAAAGAATAAGAAGATAGGAACGCTGTGAAGAACTCTAGCTACCCTTTTGGAATAAAATATCTGAAAATCCAAAAAAAAACAAAAAGTCAGAGAACAAAAGAGCAAGATGGACCAATTATAAAACCGTATTGCGGTGAGTATCAGTGCATCATAAACAAATGTTGGAATACACAACTTCACTGCATACCATAAACCATGAGAGATAATCAAAGAATATAGCCCGCTCTTCGTTGAATAGGCTAGCTCTAACTTCACTATAATTTGTTTGGTATCTGTTTTGTAACTTAGAAGAATCAGTAAATGCCTTGATTATGCTGAACAAATTTTCTCCACGCGCTTGGATGCTTCCGGGTCTGGAGACATAGAAACACATCAAAATGATTAGATACATGCTTGTACTATAAAAATGGCAACCTAGTACTATAAAAATCCTGTCTTCGGAGGGTCAAGAGAAGGACTGAAATCATCGCGTAGAAACCATTACCTTGTATTTTTAAGAGAATGCAAAAGTAATATAAAATTAAAAATATAATATTCGTACCAAATAAAGTAGGTAAGATACATACAATAGTTGCTCCACTGTATCATAGGAGGTATGGTAAAAATAACCACCAAGGAGGAAGATAATATCAAGCCCGGGAATACTGCCGTAGTCTTCGGAAAATATCCGGTAATCTGTATCTCCAGGAATAATAGGAAAAACATCCTGCATATTGAAATAGAAAACTCAGGTCTGTATTGGTAGATACGAAAAAGGAAAATAACCACTGCACAACATAATAGAGTACAAAACAGGTATAGAAAAATTACAAGAGAAAGGGAAAACCTGAGCTGCACTAGTAGCCATAGGGTATATTGCTGCTTCTGCATAGATATTAGAAGGCCACGAACTTGGTCCAGATTGGCATACTAAATCTGTTAATTAACAACTTTATTCAGTGAAACTTCGTACATGGAACCAGTGTTGTTGATAGTGGTTATAGCAGCTCTATAGCGCAGCAGAATATGACAAGTTTCTATTGTTGTGTGAGACACTATTTAGTACAAAAATGTGGTCAAATAGCGTTAAAGAAACCGCTATTTTCCGCAATTGACAACATTGCACTGAACATATTTCATAAGTTGGTGGACAAGGATTGTGAAAGATGTAGCTATATCATACTATTCATAACAGAAATTTAACATCACATTTACCAGGCCCTCCAGTCCCAGATGCCTCCACATTTATAAAAGCTCCTATCGTGTCATGCCATTTATGTGTCTTCATGAACCCATGTGAACCCTTAAGCATCAAAAGTTCAAAAGTAAATAACACTGCATTAGCAAAGATCCCAGTACATTTAAATTTTCTGATCACAACATCATAATTTCTTCAAGATGAAGCTTTAACTACAAAGTCATGTTATGAAGTCGGTAGCATTAAATGAAATATACAAGGTTCTACATCTTTAGAGAACAACACAAAATTAACATATAATAATATAATCTCAAAATATAAAAAGAACAACAGTCATAAATGTAATTTCAACTCAACATTTATAGATAAGAAATCCTACCAACATGAAAAGTTCCTCAGCGCCGTTAAAAAGGAAAATAACAGGGTGGTGCGGAACCCAGCTGGAGTCCACAATTAGTCTTGCAATTTCCAGCATTGACGCTTAAAAAAGGAACAAAATAGTAAGACTTAGTATGATCAAGTGAGGTGAGGTAAAGATTTTCCAAATACAATGAAGACTTCAAATACAGACGCTACCAACCAACACATGAACCGCAATCACCAGCACCGGGGGAACCAAGGGGACCATCAAAATGGCCATTCACTAAAACCGACGGATCAGTATCTTTGGAATCTATAGACGATATCCTACAGTAAAATAGACATGAAATCCAAGTCAACATTAAGATACAGAAAAGAAAAAAAAACTTTGTTGTATTCTATGATATGCAAAAACGTGTATTGTCACTTGTGGTTTGGAAGTTGATAAGGATTCATCATAGTCTCAATGCCACGACTATCATTGATGAACTGTTCTGTAACCGGCAAACTAGAATGTTTAGCCTTGCTAAGGGGCCTTACTTAGACCAATGGTCCATAACCATTAAAATTCACAGTTATGGTCTTCTACATGTTACTGCGTAAGTAAAGATAGAAAAAACATTGTTGGCCAAACATGGTTTTAGTAACAATCTAAATGCTTGGTTGTTTAGAACCAAAGTTGATTGTGCCTCCAAACTAGAAATGATAAAAATTGGTTTCTGCACAAGGTTGAAAAATTTACAAATAGCAAACTTGTTATTTTTAGAGTAAGAACATCCAAACATAAATCATCAGTCATAGCAAAATTAAATTCATTCAAAATCACATTTCTCAAACACTTACTTTTGACTCAGTTCAGTAGTTGAATCATAGCAGTTATTCATAATTTTGTCTAACTTAGTTAATCAGGAAGTTTAAATTTCGTAGGTTAATTTCGACAACAAACTGGTGACTTGTAAAGTTAAATTTACTCAAAAAAAATGCATGAAATGTGAAATTGCTTGAAGTAGAATCAGCAATAATCTATACTAATATGTATATAACTGAATCCTACAAGTAACAATTTACCACCACTACAAATGTACCTCATAACAATATTAGTATGATTTCTGTATCCCAAAGCTATGTTATGACGCAAAAAGTTCATATTGAAAGAGCCACTAACAGTACTCTCTTCAATCTCAATTCTGCAACAAAAATTGGTTCCAATAAACCAATCAGTCAAGTAATAATATTAAAAAATAAAATAAAAGTTAAAAAGGCAAAATAAGAACATTAATTAATTAATTAAAAAAGAATTAAAGTCACAGACCTGACATTAGAGGTAGCTCTCTCCTTTATTAATTCCAACTCACTCTTTATGTATTCTGCAGCTTTTCTCAGACCAGGACGTCCTTCCTATCAATAATCAATAAATAAATTACTTAATACAAAGTCAACATCTACTAAATCATGGTACCACAAATGCGAGGCCCCGGAATAACAAAGATATCTGACCTAACAATTTCGGCATTTGCTTGAGCTAGGACTTATTGATAATTATAATACTAAATTAATATCATTAATAATTATGTAATGATGAAACCTTTTGAAAACAAATCTTGTAGAATACTACATTCCCTCAACAAAAAAAAATCTCGTAGAATACTACATTGTTTTGACCCATATTAAATAATTGAAATCATAAAACAAAATAAAATAAAAAACACTAATGACTTTGAAAAATCCGCAACATTATGAAAACTCACGTGACGACCATCGATCTCATGAGACAAGACACGAACGTGTTGAATGGCTCTGCCTTCAGAGAATTGATCGAGAGGAGCATCGTTGTGAAGAGGAACAATGAACTTCATATGGATAACGGAGTATGTCAACATCGACATGAGACCGTACCCGACCGCCATGATGAACAAGAATTTGAAAGCGGAAGCATCATCGGACGACCCGAACCCGAAAGCCATGTCGGGTGGAGAAGAATTTAGAGAGAGAAAATGAGATTGATTGTGTGTTTTGTTTGTGAGCGGAGCGCGTTGTTGAATTCAACTAAGTGTGGAAGTTTTTTTGTGTGTACTAAGTTTCTGCGAAAAACAGTGCACTTTTTCTACTTTGAAGACAAAACAGCAGCTAAGTTGGAACATTCCAAATTTGTTGTTGTGCTTACGTATAATTTAAGGAGTTCTGAGCTTGACTGGTTACGTTTCTTTCGTTAGAACTTAGAATAGGTTAATTGGATCTCACTTTTATTTTTATTTTTTTCCAAACGGTTAGTCCTTATTAGTTTTTTTTTCTCCTTGGTCTTTTCAGATTTTAAATCTTTAGTTCAACTATCCAAACCTTTATTAATTTTTTTTTAAGGAAATGGTCCAACCTTTATTAGATCTCAAATTTTAGTCGAGTTTGGTTCACTAATTCAGTTGGTAAAGACAATGCATAAGATATGAAAGATTGGAATTCGAATCTTGTACACCACCAAAAAGATGTCAAATTTTTATCTCATTTATCATAGGTTTTTTTTGAAAAAAGGAATCTTTTTTTAAATAAAATAAATTTTGTGAGTTATGCATCTGTCTAGTGTAGTTTAAAAAAAATCTAGAATCTTATAAAAAAGAAAACAATGAACATGTAGTTTTTTTTTTTGAACAAGCAACGAACATGTAGTTATTACAAGTAACTTGAAAAAAAGAAAACAACAAACATGTAGTTGTTACGGGTAACTTGAAAAACAGAAAACAACAAACATGTAGTTGCTACAAGTAACTTCTCAAAAAAAAAAAAATTATGAAAAATTAGAAAAAATAAGACATAAACACTTTTGAATGAAGATATCTTTAAAAAAAAACTAACATTTAATATCATCCTTGTGTTTCTATATTTTTAGTGTCACTCATTGTAATTTTGTAATAAAAAAATTACTTTTTATATAGTTGTGTCATAACATGTTGAAAAATCAAATTTTATTTTAAAATGATTTTTATTATGATAAACAAAAACATAATAGCATTTGTTTTTTTATATAAAATCTCTAAAAAATATCTCTAAATTATAAAAAACCAAAATCACGTAATTTTTAATCCATAAAAGATAGGCTATTTACTTGATATACTTTTTTTCATTCTCGTGACAAATTTCTATTTTTATCTAACAATAAATGTGTTTGAAATTGTTTAATTTAGTATGTAATAATATCATGTAAAAGTCGGTCTTAGTTTTTTAGTAAGAGAAACTTCACATTCTCTCAAAGTTGTTTTTCTCTTGCGTCATTGAGGAGGGATGATTTTAGCCTTTTAGGTCATTTTTTTGACCCAGAATCACCCTTCTACATCATTTTTCCTTTTCTTTCAATCAAATAAGTGATTTCCATATATAAAGCTTTTTTTCTTCTAGTTTTTTTTTCCGTGATTTCGTCGTCTAAGTGCGGCGTTGTGTTGTTTCTTGTCTTGTGCGACGTTTGATTTTGTGTCTTATTACGGTGTTCGTTTGTTTCCATTGAAAGATCAACTTCAGTCAATCAGTTACAGATTCAATCAATGATTTGGGCGTGAACGTTGCAGATTCGGGAACATGGGTATTCCGGTGATTTAGATTTTATCATATTATTAGTAGGCATTTTGCCGTTGAATGCTATTAATTTGAATGTTGTAAGTTTGTTTGCAGTTTTACCCTTTACGTTTTTAGCGATATTGATGATGTTATTGTATCTGATGTATTCTATCAATTTGAATGAATAAATATCGTTTTGCTTTTGTAAAAAGATAATATATATGCTCCCTCCGATCCTATTTATAAGAAACATTTGACTTTTTTGATTCATTGCATAAATGATGTATTTGGTCTATGTTCTATACCAAGTAAATTAATTGCTCAATGAATCCAAAAAATCAACTTTTTCTTATAAATAGGTCCGGAGGGAGTATCATGCATGTTAATTAAAAGTTGGTTAGGTTGGTAGGAAGCTTATTCATCTAAAGGTTGCAAATTCAACTCTCCATGTCCAATATGGTGATCCCTCTAGTTAATGATTTATAAGTATGTGTGCAAATGTTATGAGTTTTGAGGTCTATTTTAACTCTAATCAGCCTCTCAAGCCGAGTATCTATATATATTTTTCTTGTATAAAACAACAATAGCTTGCATATGTGTTTGACTAAAATTTATTACGAAAAAACAGTTTCTGATATTAATTTTGTTTTTCATCCGTCCTTTTCTATATTCATGTTTTGTCATGAAATATGTGATAAATTCATACATGTCCTTTTCCCTATAACCATGTTTTATCATTTTCATGTGTATATTACGAAAAATAAACGATGTGTCTATTTTATAGTGACAACTACACTATCCATCAATAAAAGACAGATGAAGGGTTTTCATCTCAGTTAGCATCAATCAAAATTATCAATTTTTATTTCTTATTTCACTATTATTTTTTTTGGTACAATCTTATTTCACTATTTATTAACATAATAGATGAATGATGAATCATTTTGTAAATGACACGTCATTCATTATTTTGATTGTTAATCTCTAGCTCAACCAACGCTTTGTTGATGGATAAATAAGAATTTTCCTTAATATATAAACTAGAAGGAAGACGTACACGAATGTATTTGATTTTTTTTAATTGTGTTATGTATTTTATATTATTTCAGTTTTATAATAAAATTTAATTAATATATTATGTCAGTGTACTATTATTTTACTCAAAACATGACATGATATGTTGTCACGTCAATAAACAACTAATTGATATAAAAACTCATGAGTTTTCGTATTTATTAACTAGCGTAACAACACATAATTGAACGCACGTGTAAAATTATTGTATGTACCGATTAAACTCTTTTACAATTAATGTTATTTAAATTTATCTGACTTTTTGTGCCAATATTTATACTATACGCATTTAAATGTGAAATTTAAAAAGATTATGTTGTTAAAGGCAAATTGTATAGAAAAATGTCCGACTAAAATTAGTACTTTCTCCATATTTTATTTTAAGTCGTTCTCGTGTTTTTACACAAAAGGTATGATAAAAAAAAAAGAAACATTAATAATGTGTCTGGTATTGTAAAATTACACATAATCCTCTGGAAAAAAAACAAGGGAAACGTTAGCAAGTGCCCCAGCGACACTTGTTAAGGGGATATAAAAGGAGATATTTTTTTGAAAATTATGTATTCTACCTTTTAAAAGTTGAAAAAAGTATTATTTTTAATGCAAAATTTTACCTTTCTTTCTACTTTTAGTTTGTTAACTAGTGTTTCAGGGACACAGTTAACAAGAGAAAAAAAAACAAATATTTTGCCCACAATAGTAGTATAAATAAGTGGGCTTAGACACTCTTTTGTAAAGAAAACATACGGAGGAAGAAATTAGATTTTGAGTTCCACTTAATTTTGATGTTGTTATGGTCATTACTAATAGGAATATACTCCTATCAACAACATCAATAAATAAATTTGTAGTGTGAGATTCTTGAACAAATTAAAATTAAGTTTCCATATATTTAATGCATATGCAGACAATTCAAGAGTGGTTGAGCAATTTACATTAAATATTTTTATGTGTCGATGCACTCTGCACATGCATAAGATACACATGTGTAGTATTTTTATGAGCAATTTACATGTTCTTGCATCTTGTTCGAATCATCAACCAACAACGGCCTCCACCTCTCAACAAATACTAAATCACGTGGCAGCCTCCCGTGGACAGAAGATACAAATGTAACATCGATGCATGCCTCTCTTCTCACGTCAACCATACAGGTATTGGTATTAGTGTTTGCGATGTATAAGGTACGTTTGTTCTGGCTAAGACTATGACACACCCTTGTACTGTTTCGGTGGATGTGGGTGAAGCTTTAGGGTTGCACTCTGCTTTGCAATGGTTGAGTGATATGCAGTTTGACAATGTGGATTTTGAAACAAACTCTAAGTTGATAGCTGACGCCTTCCTTTCTACCAGAAACGACTTGTCCGAATTTGGCTGCATTATTTCCTCCAGTTGTTTTTTGTTCGATACTTCCTTTTCTAACTCTAAGGTGGAGTTTGTTAGACGACAAACCAATGTGGTTGCTCATGCTCTTGCAAGAGAGGCTACGTCTTTAACTAGTCTCGCCGTTTATTTTGATATATCCGATTGTATTGAAACTCTTATTATTAATGAAATCCTATAAGCATGTTTTCCCTCAAAAAAAATGTGTAATAGATATGAACAGCTGACTTCTTTTAATTTTAAAATAAAACAAAAACAAAGATTTTTGAATGTAAAAATATTTTAAACGTAAATGAACAAGAAAATTAAATGTTTAAATATGCGGATGATCTCTGCAAGTATAACGAACTTTAGTTTTGATCTTTAAATATAAGGAATGTTAGGGACACTCTCTTTTCAACACTCCCCTTAACACTTATTCTCTTATTGGATGAAACAAATGTAGGACCTACCATTTTTTGTGAAACTCATTTCCAAAGCATGAGACTCACCATGATATAAGTCAATAAGAAGATGAGTGGTAGAAAAAGTGTTGAAAAGAGAGTGTTGCTACCACTACTCATTGTTTCAATTTGACCCAACAAGTAATAACTTAATTTGATCCCTTGGAACATTTTTTTACTGAAGTGGCATGTCTTTGCTGAGGTGGCAATGATGAACATGTATCAATAGAGTTGTGTAGCTTCAACCTGAAAAATATTTATATCGATATTTTTTCTCTATATGTGAGAATCGAACCATGACCACGTGGTTAAAAGCATGCGCTCTACCAACAAAGCTAAGACAACTATGTATTTTTTTGTTAAATAGTTTATCGACTAGAATTTTAATATGGAATCTGGAATTTGAAGTTCAACCATATATAATACAATGTCTCTTTCAACTGAGATATGTCACGGAGACAACAACTGCTTGTTTTTAATTGATATGCAATTAGTTATTTTTATTTAGGGTAAATTACACTGACCTCCTCTAAGATTTACTTATATAACACAAACACTACCTTTAGTTTTTAAAACTCACTTACCTCCCCTCCTTTTAACGGTGTCAAACTTCTGTTAAATAAATAACACAAAAAGAAAACGTTATACTCTGGTACAGACTCTCTGAAATTACAACATAAACAGACTATGGCTCTCTGCCTCTCCATTATTGACGGCTATGTTAAGCTTACAAGTTACAATGTTAATCTTCTCTTACAAACTATGGCTTCTCTGGTACAAACTATGGCTCCCAATTAATTCCCACCATCAGTTCAATGCACTCACCCTCCATTCACCATCATCAAATTTTCTATGTTTTATCCCTATATTATGATCAAACTATTCTCTTAAATTGCAGTATTTTCTTCGTTAATTTCAATTCTATCTACGACTACCCTTCCCATTTTATTTATCTCCTTATTACCAATTGAAATTTTCTTTGGTAATTTCAATTCAATTTCTTATGGCATGATTATAAATTTTTTACAGTGCATATTGCATTACTTGTACGAAGATATGGCTTCAGAAGAACTACGAGAGTCTTGAATTGAAGCAAGAAGACAATAATTTTAGAACTGCACCTTGGTTGACACGGGTCTACAAAACTAACAGTGAAAAAAAAAGGTTAATGGAAGATTGATAGTGTTAAGACAGAAGGGAAGTTTTGGTCTATATGATGAAAACTTAAGGGGGGTTTGTCCATGTTTTAAAATTGGCGATGTTAGTGTCATTTCAATAGACCTCAGGAAGATAATGAAGTATGAGAGTTTTACACGTGAGACTCAATTTGTCTAAGGGTGTTTTTGATATATAATACTCTAGAGAACATGGAGAACAACAAATCATGGACTTTTTTTACGATACAAATTTTGGCCACAACAGAATTCATGTGATTTTTTTATTGTATATTATTTGATGAACAATGCCAACACAAAAAAAAAATGTGAATACCTTGGCAATATATTATATAATATGAACATTTTTTTAATAGTTTGAATTTCAATTAAAGGATTTTTTTGGTAAATATAAAAAGAATTGTTATTTGACGCCATCATTGCCGTGGTTAGAAGCCACATGCTCTACCAATTGAGTTAAGACCGCTAAACATTTTTAACTAATATGCTTTTAGTTATTTTTATCTATATTTGAGTCGGAAAGAGAATGAGGTACAAGAGTTTTACTTCAAATGTGACAATCAATTTATCTAAGAGTGTTTGATATTTTTTGGCTTAATAGCAGTTTTACCTCCTTAACTTTTTCAAAGTTGCGATTTTGGCCCCCCAAGAAAAATAACTACAAAACCGCTCCCTAAGTTTTGCACTTGTGGCAGTTTTGGCCCCCAAGGCCAATTTTGACTCGGTCTACGCTGACGTGACACTCTAAGTGAGATGTCACGTGTTATTTTTATTTTTTTTGCCTTGGGGGGGCCAAAACTGCTACAGTTGCAAAACTTATGAAGCGGTTTTGTAGTTTTTTTCTTAGGGGGCCAAAATCGCAACTTCGTGAAAGTTAAGAGGCCAAAACTGTTATTAAGCCTATACTTTACTGTAAAGAACATGGAGACCAACTCATAATTTTATTTTATAGAGTTTACCAACAATAGTGGAGGTAGAAAAAAAGTGTGGTTGGTCCACTAAAATAAACTATAATGTATAAATACAAAATTAAAGTTGTAATAAACATTAAGAATAAAGTTGAAGTTGAAGTGGTGGGGTTTGACTAAAAAGCTCGGGTGGACATTTTAAAAAAATATGAATTACATATTTTACTACTACTACTATACATTACAAAACTGTTTTTTTCTTTCTTTTCAAGCACAACCTTTTAATTGAGGGAAATTTCAGTTGATGAGACAATACGAGGGAGGTTTAAAACCCTTGTAAATTAGAATGTTTGTAAACCTATGCTAACTAGCCAAGTATAAACATGACAAAAATCACGTATGTCATTTTTTGAAATGCCGAGTTCCCAGACTGTTGAAAAATTGTTATAAAATCTTGCAAAATAATCCTAAGTTATTGATTTTTTTAATTTGTTCGGGTGGATCATGGCCCGTCATGGGCGGACCCAAACATACCATTTTGACGTGGCTAAATTATCAAGGAAAAAAAAAACTAGAAAATGAACACTCCTTCTAGTCTCAATTATAAACAAAAGTTTACTTATTAGATTTTTTTTTGTTTGAAGGGAGAAAATCATGGCCCGTCAGGGGCGGACCCAAACATACCATTTTGGCGTGGCTAAATTATGAAGGAAAAAAAAACTAGAAAATGAACACTCCTTCTAGTCTCAATTATAAACAAAAGTTAACTTATTAGATTTTTTTTCTGTTTGAAGGGAGAAAATCATTGGATTTCATTAGCTAAAATATGTCAAATACATGTAGGTACATCATCAATAACATGAGGGCTAGGATTAGACATGGTTGCCTAGCTAACTCGTGAGCTACCCTAATAGTGTTTTA
>Ga0315913_1000047_pt1 | contig 61231 bp, 24 predicted proteins | sample MpolsnodulesMG_FD_207736 | JGI IMG/M metagenome (GOLD analysis project Ga0315913, IMG submission 207736) | Medicago polymorpha root nodule microbial communities from Los Angeles, California, United States - small nodules | ecosystem: Host-associated > Plants > Roots > Nodule | place: USA...
TGCAGTTGCAATTTTTGCTGGAGGACGCGGCGTGGCACCAGTGACATATCCGTCAAGGTCTCGAGCAACCAGAAGAGAATGGATTTGGCGATACCAAGCGGGGTAATTGGAGGAGTCTCTGATATGCTATTCAAAATACTGTTGCACAGTTCCTTCCTATATACAAGGAGGTGAATGATAACTATGAATCCTTATCTACTTGTTGATTAAGTACTCCTATACGGCAGAGGACTAGGACGCAGTGCATTAATGTATTGAGAATGATTGAATGAATGTAGTGATAGTCAATGATGAATATTGTAAAAAATGCACGTTTAGGGGTTTAAAAAAAGGGAGCTTCCACGGTGCAGTCAAGAAATTGACTTTTTTGAAAAAGTTAATTTTAATTTTAACGTTTAATTCATTTTTAAATTGTTGATTACTGATTAATGATCCATAGTAATTCACCTAGTAATGCTTGCAACATCTTGGACTTACATGTACTATTTTATCGTTGGCATCTTTAACATGTAAACAGATTTGATGATATTATATGATAGTCTTGAGTGTTACACTTTGTAGGGTGTTACACTTAAAACAAGGTAAGATAAAATTAGATTAAGTGTAGTCTTGTTAATCTGATGAATTGATGATACTATGGGGACTGAACTTTTGATGCCACTGTACAAACAGTGGGGGTGTTACTCGCTACAATTTTGATGTTATAGTGTTAACTTCATCAGAAAAGTCATTTTCACGACTTTACCATAGAATTTTCCTTAAAAAATATCATCTCTGTAACGAATGGTTGGTTTGTTAGTTTACCTAAAACCACCCCCAAGTTAACTCACGTTGGGTGTCAAAATGGATGGATTAAGCCATTCCAGCGATGCATCCATTTTGCCACCCTAATTGTTGTTACCATTTTGGTACTCACATCATCAAGTTTCTTTCAATTGTTAATTATTAGTTTTAATCTCTAAATCAACTATGAAATGTCATCATAGAATGAGGTTTGCCGTTTACATCATCTCATTTTTTTCCTAGCATTTTCAATTCTTACTGCTGGTGCATATATTTATTCCTAGCATTCTCAATTCTTGGATACATCATCAACACGAATGAAAGCACAAATATGGGTCATACATATCCAATGCATCATACAACTCCTTATCTATCATGGCCTTTCCCTATATATACACTACTGGACTGGACTGGACGTCCTTTGCCCTACACTCATCCCTCATCTGATGTGAATAAAACAATGGCTCAACATGTGTATTGTGTTGATGTTCTTATGTAAACTGACAAGGATGGTGAACTCACACCATGCAGCAAAACAGCTGCGAAAAGGTCCACTGACAAGGCTATGGCTATAAAACTCAAATGTGTTAAGATAGAGCCAATTGAGTAGAGGACTATTTCAGTTGTCATGTTCCTTTCCATTTTGTATTATGAGATACTTCTTTTGTCTGTTTCTGGTTATCTGATCAACATGACTTTTGTGTAAGCGTGATGCACAGACCTTCAAGGTCATCATCTTCTTTTGCTGTTTTTTATTGTTAAGTCTGTACACATAAGTGATTCTGCATTATCATAACCTTATATTTCTGCGGTAGTATATGTCTAATTCACACAACGTGATCACATTATGCTCCTTGATATAACAAAATGAAGATAAACTTTCTCCTTTCATGGGCACGATGCATACAAATCAGTTGACTGTATATAACAAGATGAAACGTATTTCAAGGAGCAGATCAAGTTATGGAAACTAGTTTCCACACTATTTTTATGGAAACTAGTTACAAACCCGTGCGAAACGTATTTTCTAAAAAAATTGTTTAAAAGGAAAAATGAGCAGATCAAGAGTGATAGTTGCACTTTTCTAAGAGATTGTTGTTGATTATAAATGTGAGAATTAAGTATGCATATTGCATAAACATTAGAAATGTGCACTTTTCTAAAATATTTATCAAAGCATCAAAAGAGCATATTAAGATGAAACAAATTGGAATCAATGAAGGAACCAATAGTGTGCAAATTACGATTACATATTAGCCAAAATTATAAATGTGCAATTGGAATCAATGAGGGCTACTGTCAGAGTTAAAAAAAGGGATTAACACTAATATTCACATCACACAAAGTGAACCAAAGAAACAGCATCCTCAAGTCAAGATAGTTTAGGATTAGAGTTAAGGCGATTCGTCGAAGTATCAGATTTTAAAAATTCTACTTTATGTAAAATTTGTGTCCCTTACTTTTGAGCAATTCTTGGAGCAGATCTTGTCAATTTTACACAATATGAAGCCTGCAAATAATAGAAGACAGCTGGGTGCTCAAATTCACAGAAGCAAGAGTAACATCAGAAGCCAATGTTTTTTGTAGCCCGCAAACCCCTAATAACACAGATTCAAATGTTAATTAACTTCAAATAATCTCAAGTTTCAACATTCCAATCTAAATCCAACACTATATTACCATGCAGCATGGGGAGCCATAGGCTTTGCAGGAATTCCATTAGGAGGCAAACCTCTTGCAGTGCTAAAAGAGTTCTGAACCATAATCAAAATAAAAATTTAGTAATTCACATGTTCAGCTTCCATGTTTAGACGGCATATAAAATACACCATTGCCAATATGCATAAATTTGACGGAATTATCTGTCACCTAATTAGAACCAAACTCAATCACATGAGAAGGAAGGATGCGGCCAAGATAATTTGGAGGTATGATATATCGCCTCCCTTCATTGTTGAAAATAAGATGAGAACAATTAGATACGAAAGGAGAAACTTTGTTGCATGATCTTCAAGACTACATGAGTTGGAACCATGTCTAATTCAGCCCAAGACAAATTTTCTTACCTGAGGTAAAGGTATTGTGATTAAACTTCTCGGATAATCTTGTTCAATACTCCTGTAATTGAAGAAACATATCAGAAAATTTGTTGAAAATGAAAAATTGAGAACAAACTTTTACCCTAGATAATAGTTGATAAAAAAAATGAAGACTTTGCTTGTGTTTCAAAGAAGCACCAAAAGTCTGATAGGCACATTAAGGTTTTCAACTAATCGAATATAAAAATTGCGAATAAATTTCATAGCCGAGGTGTACCCGATTATATAGGGTTTTGTCTCATCTCGGCTCAAAGATATAGGGTTCTATATGAGTTAATTGATATAACTTATTTTTAACATGTTGGAAACTGAAATCTTTGAAAGAAAATCAATGTGTCAGGACCTTGCCATTCTCATTTCAGGTTTAACCTTTCATAATCACACAATCTAGGGAAATTAGTATGCAAAGAAACCCAAATGAGGGGTTTAAATTCTTGCAAATGCATATCCATAAAAATGTCAAACAAAGAAGTGTTAAGAGAATAATAAAAAGGAAAGATATAAACAATTTTAAGAAAGGGTGAATCAAAATAAAATAAATGGTCCCTATTTATACATGAGAAGTCCTAAAGAAGAGAGTCATGGATTCAAGCATGCAACAACAATTGCGCAAAGAGTAAAATTGAATGAACAAGGCATATCCTACAAAATGGCTAAACAGAAACATCGAAAGCAGACCTGAATTTGAAGTAGCAGAGGAAAAAAACTTACATAAACAAAACACATAATGCAGTATAACAAACACCGACAACCACGAAGAAAAAGCTCCCTCACAAACGATTAAAGATCTAACAAAGCACATCCAAATTTGAATGCTTTGTAAACTTCCAATGCACTGAAATGATTTAAGAAAGAGGACATAAAAGTGATATCAATAACTCATAGTTGGTGTGATCAAGAATTTTTCACAGTAGCAATAAAATGCTTAGAAAGAAAAACCAAGAGATGGTTTTACAACTATAGTTGGTCACACACACAGAAACAAATAAAATGCTTAAAAATTAAAATTGACTTATTTTCACAGTAGCAATTCAAGAATATGTTGCTACAGTCGTTGTGAACAATTTCAATATAGATAAATCTCAAGAGAAAAAAATATGAATAAGAGAACATGAAGATCCAACTGTTCTAGTTTCTTCTATAGCAAAATAAATGAGAAAGAAACAAATAAAAGTGGAAGAAGAAACTTTACCCATAAGAACCTTTCTCCGTCAGATTCAAATTCAAACAAAATCAGCTTCTCAAATTTCTCCTTCTCATTTTGCACATGATTTAAGAGCTCTGAGTGGCATTTTCACTTCCAAATTATCAAACATTGAATCCAACCAAACACATAGAAATTACTCTATAACTATAACCAAAGCTTCAAATCACTCAATCGCACTACAATCTATAATTTTGCTGGAAATCGCGGTCAATAACTTCTAGTTAAAACTTAGAAGTATATAATTGTTTCATAAAATTGGTTTCAACATATGCGCAGGAAATTTCGAAACTTTCGCATAAAAATTAGTCATGTGGCAAGTGGTTGTAGTTGAATAGTTAAGAATGACTGACTCACATTACACAACAGGGATGTAGAAATACATACACAAAGACAATCTCTCAAAATAAGGACAAATAAGAAACTAAGGAAATTGTATCAACGATAATAAATAGAGAGAATAATCCTAATGATGATGACTATAATCAACAATTGTAATATGTTGTCATAGCAACCTTTCTGCTGTCAATAGAAAAATGAAAGGAGCACTTGCAATGGAAAAGGTGTTTTGCAAGAATTTCATTTGGCATATATTCTGCCACAAGCAACCTCTCATCTCCTTCACAACAACATAGGATCCCTATCAAACAAACTTCTGATTAAAGCAAAATGTAGAAAAGGGATCCTATGTTGTTTGTGTTTGAAATGTGACTACCTTCATTGTTGGAATGCCCTGAAAAGAAAATAAGAGATGAGAATAAAACTGTCATAAATGAAAAGAAAATTTGAGTCAATAACTCATAAGAATCACAAATTAAAATAAGAAAAAGAATGTTATAGAAACTGAAGGCTCACTATTGTCGAAAGCTCACATAATACTTGGACTTTGGCTCAATTTAGATTAAGCCATAAGTTTGTGGTTATTCTATAAGCTCAAAATTGATAGTAGAGTTAAATGATGGATTTATAGATAAAACTTGAATTCAGTTTTTGCAGCTCATAAGTATTTACGAAACGTATTCAATTCAATAAAACTCTAGTGCTGCATCAACATAAAAAGATTAAAGGCTTCTTTACATGAATAAAATTTAGTTTCAATCTTAGGCAGATAGAGGAAAGTAGCATACAAATTAAGTCTTTAAATTCAATCTAAAAATATGTTCACTTGGGAATAAGTTATGTGACATATTCATAATCAACCTGAATTTGTTTGATCGGTGGGTTATGTACCTTTAGGCTTCATTCAACTTTAAATGTACACTCTCCAAAGATGAAGTTGTAAGTTTTCACCTGAGGTTTTGATTGGTGGGTTATGTACATTTAGGCTTCATTCAACTTTAAATGTACACTCTCCAAAAACGAAGTTGTTAAGTTTTCACCTAAGGTTTTGACGGTCACAGATTATTTGATTACAGTCTCTTTAACATGCATGTGAATGCTATACACCCTACAAAACAATATAATTATAAGTAGTGCCAATAAAACTCATACTTATCCTGAGCAAGCTTAAAAGACTTTACATTTTTTGTGCAAACTTCACAGAGAAAGAAAAAAACATTGTATCTGTGATGGAACTAACAATGGTTGATCACAAGAGAAACATAATTATTCGCCCATAGATTTATTGAATCAAAGAAATTGGATACACAAATGAGCTATTCTTGCATTTTCCTCTACATTCTATTTTCTTTCATACTAATACTAACAAATACTAATTAATGAATGGCTATACTAATTAATGAATAGGGTAAAATGAAGTGGAATGAGCTAACATTCAATTATTAGATTTTAAAAGACGGATGTTATCATATTTTATCCCAATCATATTTTTACCAACAAAATGAAACCCATATTTTGAGCCAATTTTCCAAACATCTAAATCCTTTTTCAAGTCCTTGATACAGTCAAAGCCCCTAGACATTGAGAACCCTACATAAAATTACACCAATTCATCATATAACCAGTTTGTAATCCCTCACTGAGATTTGTAATTGCATTCCTTTAACAAAATCACACAACCAAATCAACCAAATATTTTTTTTCAAATTCCGAAACTCAACTGAATAATTGAAAGTCTTGTTCCATGTTAGAAACTCTTCCATTACAGCCCAAAAATTATCAGCAGGTACAATTTAAAATCCCTTTCGAACCAACAATATGCTCAATGTGATTCAAATGCTTCTCACAGAACAATTCAATAAAAAATCTGCATTGATGTTATGGCAGAAAAAAATCTTTACACACAAGATGGAACCATTAAATTGACAAATCATAAGATTCAAAACTACTACATATATAAGATTCAAACCTCATTGACATGTTGAGTTCATTGCAAAGATTTTCTGTGTGACTCTACCCAAGTTTACACAAACATTGTTGTAAGTGTGTTAAACACAGTCATCATATGAAAACATAGGGACTATATTACAGAAACTGTCATATAATCTTTCCCAAACATTTGAACTTTAATTGTTTGAAAAAAACCGAAGTGAAATTATTTTGGATGTGATTATTGAGCAGATCCTGTAGATGATTCCACAATGATTTTTTTTTGAAAATGGGAAGTTAGAGACAAACTTTGGAATCACATGTTTTTCATTAATCTAATAAAATCCATTGAGAATGCCTTCAACACCAAGTAAGAGATAACAAACATATTTTCTGAATCATTGCAAAAAAATTCTGAGTCATGATTCTTTGAAACCTCAAATGAGAGAGCAAAAATATTCTATGTATCAAATGACCTCACCATACAATAAAATTTCCAACCAAACTAAAATTCAGACTCTTTCATGCAACAAAAACATCATCACAGGAAATTCATTTCATCCAACTCAACACACCATTTACGGCAACAAACACAAACATGTTTAATTTCTCATATTTATTCAATTTTTCCAATTAACCACAACCTCTAAGTAATCAGTATATATATAACGCACAACCAGCGAGTTCCAACATACATGCATGAAGAAAAAAAAAACCAGAAACATGCCATAACACATGCAAAATAAAAACAAGCCAATCAACATATTATAAACACAAACAACTGAAGAAAAACACAAACCCAGAGCAAAGCCTTCCAACAACAAACAAAATCAGAAAATCCAAAACCAAAATCAAACCAAAATCAATCGAATAAAGGAAGAAACCACAAAAACAACACAAAAATGGAACATGCAAGTGCATAAAAAAACCGGACACCAACCTTCAATCAACGACGACGACAAACGGAAGAGAAAGCGGAGAAATAAGTCGTACAAGTAGTATAAGCGGAGAAATAGCTGAAGAACATAATGAAAGAAGTCGTAAAAGAGAGTATATATAGTGAAAAAAAATGGTGAGGGTATCATGTTAATTATAATGTTGTTTTCGTAATCTCTTTAACAAAATAGAAGATCCTCTTTTCCTACAACAAATCTTTATAATGGTTTGGTAAATGTTTTAGAAATGTACATGTATATATATATATATATGGGTTTTGTTAGAAGACACCTTTTATATGGGTTATCCTATAAGCATTTACCAAAAGACGAATTTGTCTTGTATAATAATTAAAAAATTACTAAAATACCCCCAATGAGGGCAAAATGGGAAATTACAGAAGACGAATTTGTCTTGTATAATAATAATAAGTAGATAAAATAGCGCAACCCCAAACAGGGATGCTTACAAGCGATATGTGTTTCTAGAATTTTTCTATGCATGAAACATGTAAAATCAATCATGAATAATTGATTTGTCTTTGCTAGAATTTAACAAGCGATGGTTTAGCAGATGCAAAATGTATTAGTAAAATGAATCACATTTCTACAATTTCATTTGTCTTCTTGGATGTTTTAATGCATGGAACACGTGTGCACATGATATGGGACATTACAGTTCTTTGGTTGGATGGGCTGCTACTGTTCGGTGCTGAATACAAATTGTGAGTTGTATCCAATATGAAAGAATATAATGATTAATATCAAACTCTTCGTATACCCAACTACTGCCAGTATCGATGTTAAACAACATGCTCAGATACAATGCGGTTTTTAAGGGCATGTTTATTAAATTATTACGATGCTCAGGACTGATATGCTTTATCATATATGCTTTGGAAACATGGAATTAATTAAGGGAAGCTCATGACATCAGATTGGATACATTATGGTTTTTAATGACAAGCTCAATAAATGTCCACCGCGCTCTAGACAAGTCCATCAATGTCTTTATATCTAGCCAAAACAAACGTGTTTCAACTTTAGGATTCATGTTTAATAAATTTTATCCTTGCTTCTTAAAAAAAAAAAAAAAAAACCTTTAGGATCCATGTCCTTTTTTTTTTGCTCACAAAAAGTATCTGAGTTTGTGTCATGCTTTTGGTTAAATCCTACACAATTGATACCACCAAGAGCCGCAAGATTCATGAGGGACGTTATCTATTGTCAGATATTACAAACGGTACCAAGCAATTATATATTTTTTGTATACTGTCTACTCAGTTTCAGTATAAATTTAATGAGAAATTTGGACCCTAAAGGCCTATGTAATGGAACCAGGATGATAATCATAAAGATGGAGAGATATCTTCTTGAAGGGAAAGTGATAACAAGTAGCAACAATGGTGATAAGGTGTTTATCCCTAAACTATCTTTGTCATGAACTGATACAAAAATTCCTTTTAAATTTCAACGTAGACGGTTTGTTTGTTTTGCAATGATCATTAACAAAAGTCAAGGTTTAAACAAATTGACATATACCTTCCACAACCAGTGTTCTTGCATGATCAACTTTATGTAGCAATTTCAAGGGTTACCTCAAGAGACGGTTTGAAAATTTTGCAAATAGATGAAGACGGTGTTTGCAGTACTTCAAATGTAGTGTTTAAAGAAATTTTCTAAAATGTGTAGACCACTCATTACTTTTGATGTTTATTATTGAATACAATGCTATAACATTTTAATGTTAAGTTTGACCTACAGGTTGTATTTCTGCTTTTTTTGGTTATAAAAAAAATAAAATTACATTGTAGTTCAAACTTAATAATGTAAATCAATCCTCCATCGCACGGAAAGACGTCTTGCATTAATAATGTCAAGGATTGATTTACTGAAATAAATTAAGAAAGGTTACTTCAATTTATATCAGCTGATTTCATACTCCATGCTTCGAGATTCTCCACAATGATCGGTTCAGTACCATTGTTAAACACAAACAAATGAGCTTGATTCGCTACGGCTAGTACTGGATAAACCCTAGACAAAATGTTTGTTTTACCTCCTTCTCCAAAACTTTCCACTACTGAATGATCAATCTGTTAAGTAAAAAATCAATCATTAATCAATTGATAATAATCATCATAACGGTTAAAACAAAAATAGAGAAGGGTGTTGTATATTTGCACATACCAAACTCCTAAGAGAAAGTTTTTTAGTAGCTAAATCCACATCTACAAATCCAGCAAATGATGGCTTGTACAAGTTACTCGTCAAAGAAGAACTGTCAAAAAATGAAAAACAAAATTAATCTAGTTTAAATAAAGGATTTGATGAGAAAAATAAAATTGGATCCTCATCAGCATCACAATTTGAATTAAATAACCATCAAATTTTAGTTCCTAAAGTACCATCGATATCTTTCCAATTTAGTAAATAAAATATACAAATATGACAAGTAGTTTTTAAGACATAAAATTCGTTAATTTAACATTAATATCATATACTCTAGAGACTAACCTGATTGATTTTTATACATATATTTTAGAAAGTAAATGGAAAAGAGAGTGATATTTTAAAACTAAATTGTTAGTTTATTCCAATTTAAATTACTCATACCTGGTCGCATCAGAGCACAAGAGAACTACATGTTTATTTGGAGCTTTGAAGATTCTAAAGAATACTGGAGTAAACTCTGCCAAATTTTCTGAAGCCAAAGTCAAAAGACCAAAAGGTCCAACGCCACCTTGAACTTTTGAACCTTTTTGGGAACAAAGGTCTTGTGCATTTACCCAACTTGGATCATAAGCCTCTGCCTTATCCAAGCTTGAAAATGAGAAAGTAACTTCCACATCTGCCTGCAATTTTAATTCAATATTTTTTGAATTTGGTTAAATTTATATTGTGTATAAAATTATTGAAGGTGTAAATAAATATCATAAAAAAGAATAATGTTAAGTTTGACATTTATTGCTTATAATAAAGTGTTTAACCCACCTGGGCAGCAGTTATTCCAGCTACTTCAACATGAACACCCTTTTCAAGCTTTTGATTGTTCATACTAACTTCTTTCTCTCTGAGTACATTCAATTCTTCAACAGGCCATTGTACTAATTGTCTTTCAGTAGGATCAAGCCACACAGTTCTTGGAATTGCCTAAAGATTTTGACATACACATACATTATTGGGTATACAAAAAATTATTAAAAGGGGTAGGTTCAATATTATATAAAGTACCTGAATTCCAGCCCATCCTTTTTTAACATCATCATCTTTGGAATCAGACTCATTAGCCCAACCCCAAAGTATCCTACGATTCTTACTTTGATCAAAAAATGACTTGGAAGCATAGAAATTACCATAGTCATATCTAAGTCCACCCCAACCATCTTCTGAAGTATTACTAGGAATATACTTATCCTTATCGGTTAAATATGTGCCCAATGTGTAGTACTCAAATCTAGTCATGTCAAGACTATTCTTTAAGACATGTTTAACATGATTTCCTTCAATTGATGTATCCAACCCTACTTTACCTTTAAGTGAAACCGGGTAAAAATCAGGGCACTCCCACATACCCGTAGTAGTTTTCGAATGGATCGGATGTTTGGCCCGAACCCATTTCACAAAATCCCTACTCCTATACAAGTAGGCCATCCCTCTATGTTTTCTTCTACTACCAACCAACATCCTCCAACGTCCATCTTTACCCATCCAAGCAGTTGTAGGATCACGAAAAGCGCTACCATTAACGCCTTTTCCTGCGATCACAATCGGGTTGATCTCATCGGGTTTTACCCATTTTCTAAGAAGTGGGTCGGTTGGATCTTCGGGTATAGCATAAACTTGAACTTGAGTGTTATTTTCGTCGATAATTCCTGTGTAAAGGATCACGGGTCCTTTACCCGGAACAATAGTGGCTGACCCGGACCAACATCCGTATTTGTCAAAGGGTTTTGATGGATATATAGCGGGTTCAAGTGCTTTCCAATTTATAAGATCCTTTGATACCGAGTGGGCCCACACAATGTTTCCCCATACAGATCCTTTTGGGTTGTACTGGTAGAATAGGTGATAGTATCCATTATAGTACATTGGTCCTGCATGGTTCATAAATAATTGGTTGAAGTACATGCAGATAATATGAAGGACATGGACAAATGAAGTAAGAAAAAGAAAAGAAAAAGTCAAATGCGAATTTTACTTACCATTTGGATCTGCATGTGATTGATGCGTCCATTACACCAATTTAGAAACCATGAAAGAATCAGTAAGCAAATAAAGTTAGCATAATTGGAGATGAAAACTGAAATGGAAATTTTTGTAAGTATATTTATCTTGATCAAGATTTAATGGGAGAGGAAAGTCAGAATTGAAGAGATCAAAACTCCTCCCACTTCATTTCAACTTTTATCCAAAATCTTCAGGAGACTTAAGAGAAACGTAAAACATATACGACACCAAAATAATATCCTATAATGGTATAAAAGTAAAGTACAAATTTGGACGTTTCCTTTAAACCAAATAAAAAGAATTATTTTTCGTTCTCTCCACCATTAAAATCATATCCTCCTTTTTGGCTCTTCCTTTTATAAGCAAACTTCGTTAAAGTGAGCTGTGAGCACATAGCGTCATGGCCACCCCTTTGAAAACTCAAGAAATCTAAAGCAATTAATGTGACCTTTTTTTTTTAACCTTGGTTAATACGCTTATATGTACAAAAAATAATTGAGGGCTTATGTATAAAATTTTATGATGAAATAAAAATATCAAAATATAATATATTTTAGTGTAGAAAATAATCCACTCTAATTTATTAAAAATCAACTAACTTAATGAATTTCCTGTCAAAAAAAACTAACTTAATGAATTAATTTTTTTTGTTTGACAAAACTAACTTAATGAAATATACCTGCAAGGTTACCAATTTACCCTTGTTTCGAATCTAATCAAATTTAAATTCATGTCCATTTTAGTAATAATATAATATAATGAGAAAAAAATAATAGTAATATTCATTCAATTTCAAGCTATTCTCATCATATCAATCATATCAGGTTCAGAAATACAAATTGATTCTTATGACTTCCCTTTATTATTTTTATTTCCTTTCAAAATGGTGTAACAACAATATAAAAGAGGTAAAAACAATAGTGAACATTCCCCTTCTTCTTTTTTCCGCATGCACCATTAGAGATCAAACTCTAGACCAAATCGTTAAGAGTCCAAGTATCTATAACTTGTATCACACCGTGGTTCAAAAGTCTTTTTTGTAAAATCAATAATGCTGTTCGATGTTATATCTTCACATTTTATCCAGCCTACCACCATTTTATTCAAGTTATGAAAACATTATGCACCCGCAGATAAATATTATCATAATTTTAGATTTTATATAATATTTATGGACGTAGAACTATTATAAACGTAGAACCATTATGGTACAATCATCACAATAATTCAAGAATCACAAAAAAGTGCACCGAAAATATATTATAAATTCATAAAGTAGGGTTAAAAAGTAAGAATGTTACGAACCGTTGATCCAGTTCCTAGGAGGTTGAAAATGGTATGCAGTTCTATGCACTTCGCTCACGGAAATGGTTGAAACAGATTGAAGGTGAGGGTATATTTTATGAAATGCTTCAACACCATTGTTTATTAGCAATAAACTAATGGAGAAAACCGCTACAAAGATCGTAACACCCTTCGAGAGAACCATTAGATATAATCAAGAACAAAACGGAGACAACGTACGTAATTTTCTAGTTAATTAATATGGGAAAGGAAATTAGGAAATACAGAAAGTGTGGAGAAAGAGAAGTTAAAATAAAATGCGTACGGGAGGAAGTTGCGATTAAGAAGGTTAAAAAATAGGATTTGGATAACTCAAAAGTTTTTATCTATTTAATTCATTGTTTTGGGCGTAATTCTCTCACCAATGGCTAAGATCGAAGACCTAATGAGAAATTAAACCCATCCACTAGTAATATTTGAATTTATCTCTAACTAATTTGAATGCGTAATATTTGAATTCATCTTTTTTTTGGTATATATTTGAATTTATCTATAACTAATATGACTTGTCAAAAAAATCTATAACTAATATGAGTGCGTCGGAAAAAAAAATAACTTTATTCAAAAAAATATATCTAACTACTTAATTCAATCATTATTTATACTGGAGGTTAAATATTAAAGGAAAAAAGTATGCTTTGATAAAAATAACTCTAGGAGGAATTGTCCTAAAAAATAAAAATAAAACACTAGGAGGAATTAATTGAGCCACACATGTCACTCCCTCTTATCTTATACACTCCATCCGTTCTAAAATATAATCGAAAAATTGGTCAACAAAAATTAATGTATTCAATTCAAAATTTATATCGAATACATTAATCTATGTTAACTCATTTTTACTTACATTTTACAACGACAAATATTGTAATTCATTTTAACAAGAGTGAAGTGTGAAAACTTCATAAAAAAAAAAAAAAACAGTGGGGATGAATTAGTTCTTGACAGAAAAAAAAAATATCCCTCTTTAGTCCCTAAAAAAAACTAGGACAATTTAGTCCTCTTGTCAAAGTTTCATAATGGGATTATGTGACAGTCCACTTATTCATCTTTAAGGTGAATTTCTCTACCACTAGAGACAAAAAAAAAATTATAATTGAACAAAATTACATTCTCTAACTATTTAGAAAATTACAAAATTTCCATCTAGTTAAATCAATCTCTCAATTTGAGCAAATTGGCTATTTCTTGCAATTCTAATTTTGATCTGAAAGAATATTGGGTTGTAACTTGTCATCTTCTTTGGTTTTGGAGGAATACCGATTTGCATAACTTGGATTTTGTAGACCACCTAAACCGTGGGTTGTAGTTAAACAAATAATAAGTCGAACTATCCTTCCAATGTGATGGGTTGAATTAGTTGCATGATAATAAGATGCATTATAATACTGCGTTGCATAATAATAAGTGGCATGATATCCCCAAACAACAATTTTTCCTCATATGAACTAATCCTTTGGATGGGTTGAATTAGATACGAATGGTGCAAGTAGAGGTAGAGGTCGATCGAAGTCAGGTTGTGGAGGCTTATTACGTGATTCCGATGACAATTGGATATGTGGCTTTGTCATTCATATCGTGAAGTTAATCAATATGCGGAGGTTCTAGTCAATATGGGGCTATTAGGGCTGCACAAAAAATCAGTATCCGAGCCAAACTGTCTGGGCCGCATGGACCGAAACAAGTCAGATCGGGTTTGACGGATAAACCGGGTTTTACGGGTGCAAATAGATGGGTTTCTTTGGGTTGTTGGGGTCGGTTTCGGGTGGGCTGATTTGGCCCAACGAAATCCGAAACTATCCGACTTTCCTACTATACAGGTTCAATAGATCTATCACGTGGCTCATTAAAAGGCTTTACTACTTTCTCTTCACCCAATAAAAGCATTCTGTCAAAAAGAAAAATATGTAAATTAATATATTTATGATGATAAAGTTACAGTTGTATGTCAATACCTAATCCCTCTTAATTAACCTTTCCAATTTCAACCCATCATCAACAACAATTCGGCTACCCTATGCACCACTCTCTCCTCATTCATCATCTATCCCTTCTTATTTCAATAAACCCAGAAACCATAACCCCTTCAATCTCTTTGAACATGCCATGAATTTGTTGTAAACTACTACTAATTGATTTTCTTTTTTGGTTTTCAACCATTCTTTTTCTTTTCCTTTCTCTCTAATTTTTCTGTTACTAATTCTTTGGAGTACTTATATTGAAGTTTTGAGTTTGTAAGAATTTCTTCTTGCAACGAGTTTTTTTTTTCTGTCAACAAAATCCGACGAAACTCGCCCGCTCACCCAGCAAACCGTCAAAACCGAAACCGATCTAACCCACAACACCAAATGGACGGAGAAGGATTCAAATTACTCAACCGTCGGCCAACTTGGTTTGGAATTTTGATCCCGAATTCCGACCGAGCCCGACCGATTTCCACCCTTAGGGGCTATGATAATGAGGATTTTTGGTGTTTGATTGAGTCTTGTCAGAGTCAGATTTAATCAGTTGTTATTAGCTAATGATAGGAGAGATTCTACTCCGCGTCTAGTTATTTTGTAGTTTCTTTATTCCTGGGCTTAAGCTTTTTCGGTTTAAAAATACATATTTAATATATTGTTGCTTGTTATAGCTTTTTAAAGGGAAAAAAATCACTTTTCCCTATAAAAAAAACGGAAAAAATCACTTTTAAAAGTTTTGAATTTGTTTGTTATAACTTTTAAAAAAAAGTAGAATAAAAAAAAACTAAAATAGTCAAATGATAAGCTATTAAGAGCAATTTCTCATAAAATAGATTTTTTTTAGATGAGAGAGAAAATAAATGTCCAAACATTAAAGGTGTGTTTGTTACGGATTAAAATAAAAGTGATTTTGATATAAACTAATTTAGAGATTATATTTTGGAGATTTTATGAAAAATTAGAATATATTTTGTGTTTGTTTACGGTAATAAAAATCATATTTTTTTAAACAAATAATTTAGTTTATTTGGATACAACTATATAAAAGGGATATTTTGTTACATGATTAGTTCAATTTTTAAAATCATATTTTCTCTCTCCTCTTAAAAAAAATTTATTTTTTGAGAAGCTGCACATTTGAAGTTGTTTTTAAATTTTTTTTAGATTATGAAGCTGTAACAAACGGATGCAAAACTCTTAAAAGTGATTATTTTTTTAAAAAAAATTATTTTTTTTAAAAACTTTAACAAACTGGCTCTAATATAATTTTGTAACTAAAAATCTCATTTTATAGTTTTATTCAAACAAAATAAATCATTTAAAAAATAATAAAAAATAAAACTAAATATCATTTTATAGTTGTATTCATACAAATTAAATCATTTAAAAAAAATTACCATGATAATAATCAAACATAAAAATTGTTTTTTTTTCTTCATAGAATCTCTAAAAAAATTAATCCATAGATTATTGAATTTTTTTTTACCAGTGTTATATCTCCATCCCAAAGAGGAGCATCACGAATATAATTCAGTCAATCGCAACACACTACTTGACATAACAAATAGAGGTGTGGCCGAAAAATAAGGAGCTCAACAATAAATCATGCAATGAAGAAGTGTCACTGTTGTCATGAAAAAGTCGATAGACTTGTCATGAAGAAATAACTTTTTTTTTAAGATAACATTTTTCTTTTTATTAGAGACCAAAAATGATGTTAAAATTACTTTTATTTTAATCCGTAATAAACAGACAATAAATTTATTCTACGCTGCAGACCAACGATACAAGGAACAACCTAACTTGCACCTGAATTTTGTTCATGTCTCCGTCGCACTACATTCTTAATTAACCCGAATCCACAATGAACAGGAAATCTTCATACTATACTAAAGTGAAATATTAATATTTTTGAAGGAAGTTAACGTTTAAAGTTGAAAGTTATATGTTGCAGTACTCGATAGATATTGCATACAAAAATTGTACAGCTTTAAGATTGTAGCATGGTCAAAAACCCTAAGCCACCAAGATTAAAAAAATAACAACACTATTGGAATAAGATAGATTAAAATACACCGCCCCTGCCCCATGGGGGAGAGTTGCCAAAAATCACTATTATTTGAGCTATATTTCATCCCAAGTTGGGATTTAAACACAAGTACACTGCCTTAGATATCACATTACATCCTATAATATAACCAGATTTCGCATGCTTCAAACTATTTCAAATGTGATGTTACAAATAAAGATACAATTTGATTCCACAACAGACAACCGAGCAAGTTGATACCACCACCATTAATTCAATTGGGTGAGAGGAGAACGTGGAATAAGTGACGGTTTCAACTCCTTTACATCAGAAGAAGATTCATATGAATTATTTTCCCGGAATTCCTCAAGAAGGGCTTCAATTGGCAAGGTTCGAAGAGAGTCTATTGTACCCTTACTTGGAACCTCAGGCTCACATCTAACTGGTGTTGTACCACTAGGCTCATAGTCCTGCAAGACAACACAAATCAATAATGATTATGATTCTGTTAAATAATATCTATACTTGATCATTGGACCACAAAATCACTTACCATATAATCCTGCTGAAAAGTTTCACATGCTCTGTGTTCAATGGAAGCAGCTTGCCCTGAGTGATTCTCTCTAAACATCTCAAGTGTATTTGCATGGCTTTTCACGACATTTACGACGCTACATACAGATTCACGTTCTTCTGCAGATGTGGCTGGAAAAAATACGCCAACAAAAAGGATCACATGAATGCAAAATATATATAATAACAACTTACGAAAAAGAAAGGATGAAATGATGGTGATATGCACTTCATAAATGTTTATTATACTGTTATAACTTATATCTATGATATTTGCAGGCATTATCGGTCAAATATATTTGGATGTAATCATGATCACATAACTTCAGCTGCAATTTGCAAATGATAAATTTTGATAGAATATTGTCAAATCATAGAACCAATATCCAGACCACAATACTCACCATCAAACTGCTGCAGAAAATCATCAGTGTTCTTTGCCACATCTTCCTCGGCTGCTGCTCGTGCAGAATTGACCTCTGCAACATGCTGCACATGGCTCTCACAAGCATTCCTGTACCAAAGTAATTGATATCATGTTGCATAAAACCTATTAATTAATGAGATAATGGTGGTAACGAAAGCTTAAAATTGACCAAAGCTAATGCCATATAACTCACTCCCCCGCATCCCCAGATATCCCAAATTAACATCATATGCTGAACACATTGCACAACAAAAAAAAAATATCTGTGATAATCAATCCACCACACACCTGATAAGTGACTCTGTCGTAAAAATATGTTTGGCCCCTAAATCATTTACAGCCTCATGTGTCCTCTTCACTTGTCCAAAAGCCGAATGAGCAGTACTGACACTACAGGAATTAAACAGGAGTGTTAGAATGTGACTAAGAGGATGTAGACCAAAAAAACTAGGAGAAATAACATATACCTTTGCTGCAGGAGTATCTCCATACGGCAATGCTTTGCTGCAGAGTAATCAGCAGTATCTTTTGCATCTTTTTCTGCTTGTACGCAAAAGGACTGCCATTTCCTTTTCGCATTGGTTGTAATATCTTCCACGGATGACACATGTCCATCGAAGAATGACTTGTTCTTTATGCCACTCTCCCTAAGATCAACAAGCTTTGAGTCTACCTGCCAGACCAACCAATAACCATTAGATGACAACCAAACAAAAAGTAGATCTCGACAATCATCCTCCATTGAGGCCAAGAAAAATATAATAATCGATAAGATCGCTAAAAACTGACAAGATGGATTTGACGACGAATGTGATCAGAAATCAAGCTAGTCATATCAGCAATGAGTTTCTCCGACTCGGATTTTGATTGCTCCTGTACAGAATAGAATAAGATGTCAATATTAGATGACAACAATCATAACCATCTTCCAAACAACATATGTTAATGTAACATTATAACCTCATAAGCTTTCTTAAAATCATCAATGCTCTCTGTTTGCATTTGGTCAGCCCGTGCAACAAACTCTTCAAGCTTTTTTGTTTCTTCAAAAAGCTTTTCAACTAATTCTTCCGATCGCTCAGATATCTCCTTTATTTGTTCCACGCTAAGATTGAATCTCTTTAATTCACAACACACAACAAAAACACAAAGTAGATAAAGATCATTAGTCAAAGAATGAATTAAAGGGAATAAGACAAAACAAGGAAACAATAAACACAGAGAACAACTTCAAGCACATACATTGCGTACTTCCCTAGCAAAAAGTGTCAATTCACCATGCTGTGTTGAAAGACAACTCTGAAGCTCGTCAAATATTGAGCCAGCTTCTGTGGCCGCAGTTGTAAGGAACTGAATCATAAGAAACAAGTAGCTTTCTTAGTGTTGAAAACAATGAAAAGCGGACAAAATAATTAATAGTACGATAAAAAAGTGTTAGAGAATATGAAACATACTTCTTCAATTGAATGACCGTGGGTGGATATGGCAGATGATAACTCCTCCAACGATGCATCTGAGCTTGCCTTATGCAAACGCACAACATTTTGCACTGCCTCAATATGAGACACATACACCGCCCTCAGGTCTTTCATTTTCTCCTTCAAATCGAGAGCCGCCTACAGGCAACAAAAAGAGGATTAAGAATTCTAAATAAAAAGACAAATGTTAAACCATGAATTGGAAAACCAGACAAGAAGCTCAAGTGAATCTAACAAGAACAAAAAACCCAACACAAAGAGGCTTTAAAAATTTGAATCAAAGCATGAAAGAGTGTCAAGAGCAAGAACAGCGGCTTTGGATATGTTATGTGTGTACCTTATCATGAATTCCCAAAAAGGAATGGCAGAGCTTCTCCACACCTTGTAGATGTCCGTTCTGTTCAGACAACGATGTCGTAACAGTGTCGCAAAGAGAACCAACCTTCTGGGCAAGTTCCGCTTGAAAATTGATCACTACAACTCTATTATCTGAGCTGAGTTTATCTTCTCTACCTATATAATTACCGGAGACATAAATAAATATATCATACATCAAAAATACATTTAGATTCTTAACCAATCAAAACAGAGAAAATAAACCACCTACCAATTTTCGCAAATAATGAAGCATTATCCTGAAGAGCTTTCTCTAAATCAGCTCGTAAAACACATGCTTGATGAGCTAGGGCATTTTCTGTTACACATAGTTAACATTGACCCAATGGTCCCAATCATTACAGAATTTTAACAATACCTCACTCAAATGAACATTACGGAAGAAACAGTGATAGAAACACACAGTCCCGAATACCTGCTTTTCTCTGTTCAGATATGATGAACTCCTTTTCATTGAGGGTATATCTACACTTCTTCAGTTCTTCCTCTCTATTGGCAAGCACCTTGCTAGTCTTGTTCAAGTTTTTCTGTGTGATTTATAATATTTCCGTTAAAGTTGTTATGTCGAATGTAATGACAATAAAGAGAGGGAAAAAACAATGATATCAGACCTCAGTGGTATCAAGTTTGTTGCTTAAATCGGAGCACTGACGAACTTGATCATCATACTTGTTTCTCATATCCTCAAGTTGCTGGTTGAAACATACCAAAAAAAAATAAAAAATCAAGCATTGCAGAGACAACAACAAGCAGGCACTCGTTAACTTAAACAAGACTATATAGTTTTTGTTAAGAAAACAAACCTTCTGATAAGATTCAATTGTGATGCCCATCTGCTCAATCTGATCAGTCATAGCCTTAACAGAAGAAAGACATGCATCAATATAAGGGACTTAGAGTAGTGGGTTGACTCGATCATGCAATATGTTGAAATGAACTAAAATAAGAAATGTCCAAGACATTAAAAATAAAATCAAAAACATCAATGATTTCAGCAGCTGATAGTTACATAGACCAAAAGTGTCGGTCTCCATGAATTTGTTGAAATAGTCATATCGCTACAGTTGAGAACAAACCAAGATAAAAAAGGACTACCTTTTTCTCAATCTCTTCCTGATAGTATCTTTCCTTTGGAATATAGACCCCATTTTTCTCACGGGTAGCATAAACCTCTGACAAGAGTCACAAATTTTGTCAAAAATGCAGAATTGTGGCAAGAAATCTAAGGATTCACGGTAATTCTTACTTCATCAACAGCAAAATAACAAAGCAACTCACCTGACTTAAGGCGTTCAATTTCACCGTAAAGATCCTTGATAAGAGTTGATTTCATCATTTTTTGGTTGACCTAAACCAATTAGAATATAAAAGCAGGTGAAAAACAATGCTATAGGCATGAAAATGAATCATAAAAGGAGTCGCTCAGTTTATCGATTTTAATTTTTTTAACATTTATTCAGCCATACATGTATCATTAATGTATTAGATAAAAGGCCATCAAATACATGACTGAAAGAATATTTCATTTCAAGAAAAATACTGGCGGGATTTATAGTACTAAAGTCACGATCAACAACTAACCTCTGGCTTATTTTTAATGTTCTTTGCCCTATGTGCATAATCCAATGTGCTCAAAGTTTCTTCTAAGCAATGAACAGCAGGGGATACTGTCGCTATAATGCACGTCTTGGTTCTTCCCCCAAGTGAATCACGAAGTAAACGAGTCAACTTGCTATCCCTAAATATCAACGTATATTCATGTAAGCATACAACAAAAGGGATAATGTCATAGAATCAATGAATGATGCGTTAACAAAAGTTCAAAAGTAAAAACCTGTATGGAATATGACCAAGGTGCTCCACAAGTGCATTAATCACTCGCCCTAATGTAAGCAAACTTTTATTAATCTCTCCAGCTTCTCTAGCACGGCCCTAACAAAAATTACGAAGCTCAAATTATTAAGTGTAATTTTTTAACATTAATTACAAAACCCCTGTGATGTAGTTGTACATGATAAACAACTAGTATGATCAAAATGTATTACCTCCCTAGCACCAGAACGAGATATATTTTCTGAACCCGCAAGATCCACCAAATTCAGTTTACCACACTTAATTAGTTCTTCACCTTCAGGGGTTGCTTCTTTGATGTGGATTGTAATTGAAAACAACGAATGTGAACGACTGAATAGCAAAATAAAGTGTTAATAACATAAATTCGATTTTTCAATATAACAATGACAGAAACAGAAAAGAAACAATCACCTGGATTGTTTGTTAAGTAAAGTTTCTGCGGTGCGTCTTTTGGATGACCCTCTTTCGAGAAGAGTATAAATCTCACTCGCACACGTCACAATTTCTTCCTCCAACCCTCTCACAAGAACTCCACCTTTCCCATCCTCCATAAGAGGCAGCTGCTTTTTTTGCTTCTCTTCCAAACTAACCTTTGAAATCTCCTCCGGAGCAAGTAAATCAGTAATCTCCTCGTTATACAATTCTAAAAACGTAACTTTAACACTATACTCAGCATTCTGTCCCTCGAGCGTGTCAAAAATCTGCTTAACAGCCCTCGGAATCACTCCTGCTTCTGGAGGCAACTCTCCATTTGGCCCACTCTACAATAAAAATCATTAAATAAAGTCATTAGCATCACTAAACCATGTATGTGTAAATTATTACTTAATTACTCAAAACTTAATGATTAATGAAACTTTGATACTGTTTATGCAGTAAAGCATTGGACGCAAAATTATACCTTGGATCTTTTGCATTCTCCTTCCATAGTAAATGTTTTTCCGGTACCGGTTTGACCATAAGCGAAAATAGTACAATTAAATCCCTCTAGAACTTCATTAACTATCGGCGTAACAGCTTGTTCATAAAGTTCTCTTTGTTGTGCAGAAGGACCAAAAACCTAACCATTAAAATGCAACAATTAAACTTAACAACACACTAATTATCCAGTCTACCATTGATTAATTCACTAATTAACTAATAAAAAACGTTTAGAAATGATTAACCTTATCGAAGGTGAAAACCCTATCGATGTGTTTACCGGCAATATTCTGAGACACCGCAACTTCTCTACTGTAATCGTTGCAAGTCACGACTTGCGGCGCATTGCTTCGTAACTCGTCGTCACTAAACGGCCTTCAAATTATTGATTCCAGTGTTAGATTTTGAAATGCAGAAAAGAAAAAAAAATCGAAAAATTGAAAGAAAATGAAATTAAATGAATTTGTATACCTGCAACGAAGTAGAACTTGAACGTTAACGCCTTTTTCTTTACCAGACATTTTCAATTAATTTGGTGTTCGTAGATCTGAATATTGAAATTTGCAGTGTTTTTTTTTTTGTTTGTTTCTTTCTCTTCTGTGTGTGTGAAATGAGAGCGGGGTAAGGGAATGGTAGCGTTTGAGATTTGAATTTTGAAAGACGCTCTTCTCTTTTTGCCCTTTAGATCTACGACTCAACGTTTTGGATTTTTTATTATCTAACGGTACTCTCTATATATTTCCATTGTCTTCACAATTTTGCCATTGTCGTTTTGGGTTTTTGATTTTAAGTCTGGGTTATGTCAAAGGGTAAAATTGTGACTTCATCAAAGTATGCTTATTCGTTTAGTAACTTGTGATGGAGTGTGTAATAATTGGGCTACCCTTAACAATAGGCCCAACTCATCAAATTTTCTTTTCGCAATTTTTTTTATTACTTTTTCCATCGTATTGGTTACTCATGCGTCCTTTTTGTTTTTCGAAACTACCACTTGTTTGACAAATAAAATTTAAACTGTCGTTCAGCTTCTAAATTGCGAACTGCAGAGTTCAGCAAACTGCATGATATGATTTCATGTATTTGTGAATTCAACGATTTTTCAATATATAAAGTAATATAAAAGACAATGAGCTTATAAATATATCAAAAAATCATTATATATCATTGTATCAAAAAGTTGAATTTATATCATTATACATTTCAACTAATCTACCCACGATTTATGCTACAATGATCAAGATTAAGACTTTCATCAATTTCAAACTTGACTCCATGTCTAACCTTTTTATCAATGGCAATCGTCTCTTCAGGATCAAGGTTTTCAGCAATGTGCAAGTCATCATCTCCTACTACCTCATAACTTGTCGCCCGACTTAGTTCATTAAAGGTAATCATCATACCGACATATTTTTTATCCCATTTTTCTACGTTTTGTCGGCGATGTTGTCTCCATATCACGGAAGTGGGAGGAATTGGACAATCATCCTTTAAATATACGATCATAAAATGGTTGTCATTCACGTGAACTACGCATGTCATTTAGTTTATATGTGATGGTGCACCGCATCAAGGGAAAAGGGTTTTCGATCACCCTTTCTCGATGGACAGTCGAACAACCATATGTTTTGTATCTCTGTGCAACGAGAAAACCATATTTGACATGAACATCCATTTTTTTGGTGGAGCAAGACCAATGCCATCACAGGTCAAATCGTGTAACACCTAGTTGAATTGATTGTTTGACCTAATCAATCGACAGTAACACTCAATTTCTTCACTGTTAAGCTCCTTTTGAAGTTGATAATGGATCATTTGATAATCATCAACAGTCATGTCACGTAGGCATGTAACTGTATGGAATTCACAATGACCATCATCAGTTACGTCTACCACATTCTCAATATATTCATGCATGAATGGCGGGATTTGGTCTTTGTGTAAGAAGTTGACTTTAACCGGAAGTTATTTGACTTTAACCATAACTGTCCTAGGAGGATTAGAAGACATATCACTTTAACGTGCACTTTTTTGTTTGCCCATGTTGACTTGGTATATGAAGCTTGTGTGTTTTGATTTATTTGTTCAATTCAATTATTTTAAAAAAAATACTAAAATATGATGTGTCAAAATGGTGAATTTTGATTGGTTGAGTGTGTATGATTTCTCTACACTGTCTACTTACCATCTTTTTTGGTGGTGTCTGGGTTCAAACCTCGGACCCTGCATATATTATGTATTATCATTACCAACTGAACTAAGCTCACAGAGACATCTGCTTACCATCTTTAATCTCTTTAAATATATTCTAACATTTTTTTATAAATATAACTTTACCTTTTTTCTTAAAAAAAAAAAAAAAAAAAAAGCTTTACTTTTTAAGATAGTTACATGAATATTTATAAAATTAATAACATATGATTGTATATGGCTATAAAACTATTTTACACCACCAATACACAAATTGAATTCTTAAAAAAAGTTAAATTTAGTCTACATGCAAACAATTTTACAAACCTCTCTTATGCAATCCATCAACATCTCAAGGGCTAAATAAGTTTTCGGTTTCTATAAAAAAATTAAATTTCTCTTTTTAGTCTCTTTAAAAAATGTCATCAAGTTTTAGTCCCTCAAATATTTAATCTCGCCATTTTTTGTTCTCACGTTTATGTAAACTTACATGTATCGTTCAAAATTTTGATTTATTAATTGAAGTCATGTTTGACACATTATAGAAATCCCTTGTGCAAACTTTTTTGTTAACAAGTGATGAATTTAATATGAATATTACCTTTTTTTAAATGAATTTTACGTTTTTAGCGCTTAAAAATTCATATTTAATTTAGATATTATTAAAAAAATTGTAAATTTTTGTACGATTGATTGTTATAATATTAAAAAAAATTGTAAAAATTCATTTAAAAATATAAAAGGTACACATGAATTTACTTAAAAATACGGACCAAAGTGAGGGTAAACATTTGGATGACCGAAACTTGTCGGAAATTTTTAGAAGGATTAAAACCAAAATTTGAGACATATATATGGAACAAAAACCTGTGTAACCTGAGACTCAAAATTGAATGTACGAATTACCAACTTATTTTTTCAATCATTGTAAAACAAAAATAAAGCTTATTTTGTGAATAAGAATATTTTTTAATAAAAAATTTGGTTCTTCTAGATGAATAATACAATATATTGCTCTATTGTTTGAAAAAGAAAAAAAATCAATTCATAAAACTAAGAATACACTTAATAGTGAGAGTTAGTGCAAATATCATTAAATTTGTGCATTAAATTTAGAAAGCAAGACAAAATGCAAGTTTATTACACACAAATGGAAAACATGTCTTGTATAAAACGGGTAAAGATCATCTCTATTTGATATAATAAATAGATGATGCAATTTAAAGAGAGATAGACACATAAAATAGATAGTGGGTCTCACAATCATTAATTACTTTTTAGTTTTTTGATATTTTTTTGTGAATATATTTCTCCAAATGAATGAAATGAAGAAAATAATATTTTCATGACAAACTGCAATAAATACCCGTTGACTCGTATAAATCTTTTTAGGATTTTGATTGACTATTTTAAAAACTAAGTTTCCCCGCACGTGCAAAGCAAAAGATAACTCTCCAAATCAATGTAAAAAATGTGTGTGACTATTGATATTTCATGAAAGCATCATCGTTTTTCATTCTATCTTACGTGGTTGCCACTTTTTAATTGATTTCATTTTTGACATAATACCAAAGTTAATAAAAGGGGGGTGGGTTTTGTTTGACCCTTAAGAAGAATCCCTGAAATCAATCCTTGAAAGCATTGGGAAAGGAAATAAAAATGAGAATGGAAATCATTTTATTTTATGAAAATATAGCTTACACTATCTAATATTTAAATTATAAAATTCAAAATTTTAAATCATATTATTTTTTATGACAAATACATGGTTTGATGGCAAGTTTAACGAAGTCACGATAAATCGTCATAATCCTAAAAAAACTACACTTTAAAGTTTCAACAAAATCATGGTGCCATCGTGAATTTGTCAACCTCAAGGTAATTCCAAACACACACATTTTTGTATATATCAACTCTAAAGTTTTTTTTAACTCTAAATGAATTTAATTAACTAAATTAGTGATTTGAACAAGATTAAAAACTCATAATTAATTTTTGTTATGTAATAATAATAATAGTAATAATAATGGGGTGAGAAAATAAATAGAATAAAATAAATCACATATAACTTTAAAAATTACAGCTGTCTTTGAAAATATCAAACCCTTTTTTTAAGTAAAAATATTTATTTTCTTCGAATGAATTGTTATGAAGTCTTTAACTTTAAACACGGTCAACCATCAAACTTTATCTCTTTCTCCCTCTCCCTGTGTGTGTGTGTGTCTTTCTCAATGTCTTAACATAGTTTTCATGGTCCACTACTAATTAATAAAACTCGTAGTATTTTTTCCGTTGTATATTATAAGAGCAAAATATTAATAAAATAAAATAAGATCACATATATTTTAACATTTATAATTTTATATACTTTTTCTCTATAAAAAAAATTAATTTTCTTCATATAAATAGTTAGGAAGTCTTCAATTGGTCATGCTCTACCGTCACATTTGCTTGCTCCCCACTTCTCCTCTCGATGTCTGAACATCGTTTTCTCGGTTTTCTTCCAAAAAGTCAATGTATTTTTTTCTTCAAGTGATCGAACACAATTTTTTTCTTCAAGTGTGATCGGAACGTGGTTTTGTAGAGATTTAATTCATAGATACTCCCATGGATAATGATGATTGTGATCTATTTTCCATTGTGCGTAAGTGCAAAGCTACCGCATTGGCTCATCCCACTACAAATTTTGAAACTTCGCTTCCAACCACAACTACCCCCAATAATAACACCATATCCCCTTAAAACCCCACATCATCTTACTTCGATGATTTTACCTTTAACGATGAAAATAGTTCATTCCCATTTGCCCCACTCAGACCAAATGAATTCATAAATCTAGAAAAATTGATAATCAACTCGATTCCGACCACCATCGTCCCCACCCCCACTACCATGACTACCACTACCACCACCATCCCCACCCATATCACCACCACCACTACACTCACTAAAACTAGTGTTCATGGATCTAATCAAAATTTCATATGTTTTGATTTTCCAATACTTGCAGAACAACAACTAGTGCAACCAAATTATCTCACTGAGCTAGAAAAATTTATGCTCAACACCAGTCCCCTCACTATTAACTCGACCCCCACATTCAGTACTCCCACCACCCCTACCGCAATTACTCCTATAAGTAATACCACCACATTCACTGCACCCACACCCACAACCATCATCCACACACCATCCACCACCAACCCTACCATGTCTACTGTTCTTGGAACCAATCAGAATACTACATTTTCTGATTTCTTAATGCTTATCCAACAACAACATATTCAACCAGATCACAATAATCAAGTGTCTTCTTCCAAAACAATTCCCTGCACTAACGCCACAACCACTCATTTTGATCGTGTAAACAACCATTCATCAGTTCTAAACCAACCCTCAAGAGAACACAATCTACCACTAATTCCAGTTCCTCAAACTAATTCTAGGGTTTTACCATATACACATCCACATAAACCCAATTCAAGAAAAAGGTAAAAAAATTATTCCTACTATTCAATATTCGTTAATCATTAAGCAATTCTATTATGTCAAAATAATTGCAATAATTTTACATAACACGATTCCATGTGACCTAAAATCGTTGCACTCTGTTTTTTAACAGAAAATCTAATGACATGTTAATGGAGTTCCGTATGAATGAAGAGAAGCTCGAAGAAGATCCATGGGAATGGAGGAAATACAGACAAAAACCCATCAAAGGGTCTGAACATCCAAGGTTGTCTTACATTCAAAACTTTAACTTTGACATGTTTTTCTTTTCTCTCATTTAAAAATAATAATTTTGTTACCTGGTACACACATGCATATGCCTGGGGTTTTAGGTAATGGCTGTGGAGATGTGATTTTTGCAATTGCACGTAATTGTGGTAAAATGGAACTGATGTGGTCTCAATCGTGGGTGTGTTTGTATTTCCATTTTGAAAACATAAAAAATTGTTAATTTATTTTTCATAACGAGCGATACATTTGCAAAATAAAAGTTCGTTACGAAATGGATGTCACTTTATAGTTTCAGTGTAATATTAATTGCACTTTGTTTTTAATATGTTGTTAGTACATGCAAATAGGTATCGTAATTTTCTTTTTGTTCTTGTATGAACTCATGGTTGAAAACAAGAGGTTGTGATTTGATCTTCGTGCCTTTCCTTATATGATCATTCTCCAAAGTGCAGCCCGAGGGCGGTTGTAAGGTGGGGTGGGCTACTATGTCTTAAAAATAGTATTATGTTAAAGTTAGGAAGGGTGTAAGCAGAGTTTGAGTGAGATATAAGAACGGTGACAGTACATAGGGGAAAACTCATGTTTGTAGTCATTCTAAGATATAGTACACTCTGGTTATTTTCAGCTTCACTCAAATGTCTGTTGCATCCATGTATGGATAGCCATTATGAGACTATACTCTTTATACCCAAGATTGGTGAAGGCGTTCATGTGAGTCTAGTAGGTCCCCACAATGGGGAATAATGGAGATGTGTTTGGTCTTATGCAATCTTTCTATCTATATGAGTATATCTTAGGGATGACATTGGAATTTGAGAGTAGTTTTAGTGCCACGTCAATCACTTTCGATATGTGTTTCTACATTGATCATCCTTTATTAGTCCAGCTAGTTGGACTTGTTTTGTTTAAACGAGTCATATCTTTGTGTCCATTAACCTAATTGTCATTTTGATTAGAGTGCTTAGGCCCACACCACTACACTTTTAATCTCTGTAAAAAAACATTTTAGGTCACTGTAAATATACCACTTTTGTTTTTGGTCCTTGGTGTTTGTTTTAGTTATTAAAAAAATTGTTATATTAAAAATGGTCCTTGTAATATTCACTGCATTCCGGGTTATAAAGAATTAAAATTAAATATTTTACATATTCAACAAGGCTCAAAAGTAAAAAATGTTTTATTTGTACTGATCAACTAGAATAAAATATATATATATATATATATATATATATTTGTGCTGACCCAAAATATATTTAGATTTGACTTTTTTTCTTTCAATGTAACATTTTATTAATACTAAATGCATCATTCTCGAGTCTATATATTTCACTTTATATTTATGTTAACAATAAACACATACCTTTGTATTAAGTGCATCATTCATAGTATTTTTTAGTATGTATGAAATAAAAAAGATTGTTACTCATCGTTTAATGGACACATACCTTTATGTAAAATCTTGCTTTATATATAAATACACATGTGTGTGGTTGTGTGTGATTCTAGATATTAAAATGTTACAATTTAGGAATGTCTGATATAGAAAGCTATGGATCAATGATCTTGCAAGAGTTACTACAAATGTAGCACTTTTGGAGATTGTTTAGCAAGAAAACAAGTAGAAAAAAGTAAAACTGAAGACAACACTTTTGTTGTGACGTATATAGGAGAGCATAACCATAAAAAAAACCAATTGTTAATCGAAACTCTGTCAACGAAACCACCCAGAACAAGTCATCAAAGACTAAACTACTCGTTATTAGAGACACTGAATCACCCTCAAACGTCAGAAACTTGGGTTCGCCTGATGCGGCGATGTTGCAGTTTGATCATCCAGAGAATAGTAATGCCCAAGTTCTCGTCGGTCAATCAAAAGTCCCTCTTCTAGAAATGAAAGTTACAAAGAGTCGTTTACTTGTTGTTGGAGAATCCAAATCGTCCGCAAATGTTGAAAACTTGGGTTCATCTGCCAGGATGATGCTTCAATTTGATGAGTTGGAGAACGACAGTGATCATGTTTTAGCTGGTGAATCAAAAATCTCTTATCCAGAATCAGAATTGATTCGAAGCTATGATGGTGGTGACATTATGATACCAAACATGATAGTTATGTAAGAGGATTTGTTGCTAGACTTCAACTGTCTAAATGGTGGTGCATTATTCCATTAGTTGTGTCTACACAAAGGAGCATCCGAGTTTAAGTAAGTTTAGTTTTGAACCAACCCTCAAATAATATATGATTCATTGAATTTTTCTAATGGATGCAATATTGCACTGATAAATATTATAAATTACTCACCTTTATATTTACCAGTTGCTCTTTATTGGTTTTTTTCGTTATATTGAACAAGTGAGCAGTTGATAATCTTTATTCAATGCAACATTGCATACATTAAAAATCTCATTTAAAAATCATATACAAGTTGATGTTTTATTAACTTTATATTTTTATTTTTAGATATCTATTTATGATATATTGGGTAGACATGGATTTGTATGTTTAATTTATGATTTTTTAACCGTGAGTGTTGTTGGTAATATTTTGTGTCAAGAAATTTGATTGAAAAGTTAATTTTTGATGAATCTGCCATTGATTAAAAATAGGTATTAAAGTGACTAATTTTGAAAAAATAATACACCTTTTTTGTATATAAAAAATCCTTTTTAGAAAAATAAAACTTATTTTATTGTCTTACATTTTTTAAAACTCAATTTTAAAAATTATAATGATCATAAAAACTTACAAATGATCATAGATGGAAGAATTTGACATTTGATTGCACATTTTGATCATGATATTTGTGTTGTTGCATATAACGTCATTCGTTGAGGGAGTCCTTCGCTTGCTGCACAATGATTGAGGAGGCCGGATCTGAATTTTCCTATAACTTAGAGTTCCGGTTTTTCCACAAACTCCATAGAACCATTGATGCCAAAGATTGTTGTTCAAATGTCAACCTATCAAAGAATTCAAATAAAAGTGTGAAAAAATGGACAGCGGTGGGAAGCAAATTACGAATAATGACATTAAGAGTGAGAGAAAAATAATATAGAAGTCATAAATTTTAGTAAATATGTAAATTTAATGTTGTTTTTTTTTATAAACGAAGCAACAATAGACATATACGAGAAGTCATAGTTCAATTTTCAATCACAACATATGACTTAACGATTTTGATATTTTTTTGGTGTTAACTCTCCAGCCCATTAAAAGAGGACTCTAATAATTTGGAGTTCAACCATGAAGCAAATATAGTTTGATGAATACTTGTTTCACCCAAAAATCAAACTCGAATACTTTCAACGATTCATCATTTGGTAGAATCCAATCACTTGACATCTTTGTCTCTTGAGATAGGACTTGTGAACGTTAATATCAAAGTTTATGTAATTTTTTTCTTTCCATTTTCTATTCATCTTTCAATTAATTCTTCTTTCTCTTAATAAAAAAAATCTCCATTTCATTTCACTCTCGGTTTTTGTGTGTGAGTTAAAGACTACACATATTGTTTTCGTTAGCACAACCCAATCAACAAGGACGTTACAATATAGAGAGAGCATAGTTCAAACTTTATATTATGGGTCTTAATGTCTTATATTATTCACTTATTAACTCTTAAGCTATGAAGCCCATATACATGATGCGATACTACGCCGATACGGAAAAATTTCAAAATTCAAGATACGATACGGTTGAGATACTTCAATAAAAAATTAAATTTAAACTACATATTAAAACTCAAAATACAAAATATGAACTAAAACTCAAAAGCAAAAAAATTAGCGCAAAACCTAGACCAAACAGACATAGAAAAACGATAAGGCACAACAATGAAATTGCCTTCACACAGCGAAACAATAACATCGTTCTGAAACAAAAAAAGAGACACAAAACAGACGGCGACAACAATTGAAATATGAATGTAAGTAATATTGATAATAAAGAAAGCGACAATTAGTCAATTACATGTATGGTGATATATCATAAATAGAAAACATCATTACTTAGTCAATTACATATATAAGAAATATAATAGAAACATCAGGTAGCCCGCACATATCGGTTTTCCACCGCCTATCCCTCATATCCCAGAGGTATCTAAAAAGTATCCGATTTTTAAAAATAAAATAAAATTTAATCTTTGGATACTCTCCTGATACGTATCAAGAAGTATTAGACATATATCAATACATGATATGCATGTGATACGATACATCATCCATTTTGATGTATCTGTGCTTCATTACTCTTAAGAGGTGGACTTCTATATATTACTGGATACAAAAAGAAAAAGACGTGAAACATGTTGTAAGAGAGCTAACTCACACATCTTCTCATTGAAGGCACTAGCCCGAACACCCGTGCAACGCACAAGTAAGTTGTATAACAATAATAAAAATCAAATAATGTCATTTAGTTTCATTTTTATGTGTATTTTTAAAATACGTTTACGTCATATAAGATAATAAAAAAATGTTTTTATTTTATGATTAATTATACGCATTTAAAAAGTAGTATTATTTAATTTTAATTATTTCAGTTTTATAGAGAAAAAAAATATTTATGTTACTAATGATTTATTTACTTAATTAAAAAACTATATATCATTTTATTTTTCATTTTCATGACTTGTATAAAAAAAAAAAGTTATGTGGTCAAATTAAGAAAATGTTTATTTTCTACTTCAATGATAGATTGTCATCTTTTATTGAATGATGCTAGTAGCACACTTTTAAAACACTTATTTTTTATGTTTAAAATTTACACAGATACCACCAAAATTAAACATGAACCACGTTATTAGGTGGGAAAACATGAATTTTAACTAATAAAATATAGTATGTTGAAAAATGTGTGTTAAAGAGTGTGTTTATAACACTTCTATTTTTTATTTAAATCAATTACAATAATATTTTTGTTGATCAATATGCTGTCTATTATTCTTAAGCATAGAAAGTTCTTTTGAAATGTCTATATACCTAGAAAGTTAAAAGTTGCTATTTAATAGTTATTTTCTTATCCCTTTTATTTGTTCTCTCACATAAACAACTCTTCTTCCTTCTTCATATATTCTTTTTGCCATTTTGTTAATGATCTAAGTCTCATAAATTGCATGAATTCCATAAGAACATAAGAGAACGAATTTGTAAAAATTTGAATTGTTGAAGGATTTCCAATTTAATGGTTAACAAAAGTCCTTTCATTCATGTCTCAAAACTCCAATTAGATAAATCACAAAATTACTAAACAAAAATTAATTTTAAAACACAACACATATCACCTCAATTATTCCTTATGATCTAAATCAATGCTACAAATATAAAAAAAATCAATAAGTAAAATTTTTTTTTTTTTATCAATGACACATTAGTGACAAAACGGTTTTGGTTCAAGCCTTTAAGTTTTGATAAAAGGAAAATTATGAGAGAAAAGTAAATAGAGAAAGAATGAAATTGGGTATTGAAAATCATTAGTGTACAGTGTACTACATAGGGGAAATTATAAACCATGGGTGCTTTAAAAAAATTGAAGTGAAAACATTGATAACACAAACTCAAATCAAGTGTTGTTGAAGGGGAATTATAAACCATGGGTGCTTATTCTAAGAGCACAAACTCAAGTCAAGTGTTGTTTTTATGATTGCGCATGAGGTCCATTGAAAAATTTGTTTGTCATGATTACTTCTTTCATCTCATGAAAAGTGTCTCATTTTCATTTCCTTGTCTCAAAATAATTGACATTTTAGAATATCAATACAACATTTATTATTTTTCACTATTATAATCTTATTAATCATAGGAGTTCTTCAAAGATAGTTTATTTCTCACTTTATTATTATTACAAAAAAAATTAACTACATTTAATCTATTTTGGAGTGTATTTCTCACTTTATTTAACTAATTTTTTTTATTATCGTATAAAAATATTTTACTATTAAAATCACACGTGGAACGAATGAAATACTAATTTTACTATCAAAATTATTACAACTGATGATTTCGTGCATAAAGTAAATAGAATTATGAGACCAAAGGAGTACTTGTTTTTGACACTTTGCTCATTGTTAGAGAAGGGTCATGAAATACATTAAATACATGTTTGTCACAAACAATAAGATTCAGATTTGTATTTATTTGTTCTATAAGTCATAGCTCAACTGCTAATACTATTGAAATTGTTAGGCCGAACGTTATGATCGGAAGTTCGAATCCCGACACCTCCATTTTGCGTGTGTGAGTTATGATGACTTTGTCATTTCATGAAGAAAAAAAAGATTTGTATCAATTTTGTTCTAAAATAAAATATTTGTATCTATTTACCAAAATGACATGTTAAAAAGACCAAACATGACATACAAAATTACAATAATGTCATTATTTAATGGATTGAGGTTTGGAGGGAAGCTAGAGCTGCATACCATAAATTACAAAAATGCCCTTATTTAATGCATTGAGTTTGGCAGGGAAATTGGAGCTGCAGACTAAAGCCTCTTTATATATATAAAGATTACGATTTCGGCTGCTTATGATATAAAGTTTTTTTTTTTTTGAGAGGGCTTATTATTATGATATAAAAGTTGATTAGTTTGTAGTACGAGTTTATAATATCCAATTTAATTTTTCGATATTACAAATCTCAAAATTCAATTTAGTTTGGAGTATGCCTTTTAATATCGGTTTTTTGTTAACCCTCCTATGGCTCAAAGATACACCATTTATTCCACCTAAAAATCGAACATATTCTACTATTTGGTTTTACAAACCAAAAATGATTTTTTTTTGTGAACCAGTGAGTGAGTGATAAAATTCTCCTAAAAAAATGACTTTGACTAAGGAATTAATTTGAAACATATTACTTGTCCTTTTTTTATTCTGTTTATACATTTTCTTTTTATATTTTCTTTTATTGTGTGGGTATATAAATATAATTTAGATGATCGCAGTTACAACCTAATTGTTTAACTCTGGGGACATTTCATGTGAAATCTCATGTTTGAAGGTGGGTTAGTATATTTTCCTATGTGTGTTTATTTAAATATGCGTAGACTAATGAGATAATATTAAATATGTGTTGGCTAATAGGCCAATAGAAAAAGAATTTCATTATGTTTTATTGCACTATATTCATTTTAATTTATTTCACCTTTTCAATTCCATAATATTCATGTTATTTGAATGTATTCAAATTTCGGTTCTAATATTCAAGTTGTATGCTTTTATGTTTATATTTGGAAGAAAAAAAGTGTTGTTAATGTCAAATTTGCACATAAAAGGTTTGGCTAAAATTGATAGTCTTGCCAACTACTCTTACTAATCAGTTGTTATGTTAGTAGATTTTTATATCGGAGTTTGAATTTGAGTCCTCCGATTTTTGAGTTTAATTATGGTGCACTGACAGTGTAAAGACGTTTTGCACAGTCAACCAATAGCATGTTGCCAATTCATTTTCTCTTTTAATCACATAAATACTAAAACTAAAATTAATCCTCAACAAAAACTTCCAGATTCATCTTCCATGGCAGTATCAGCGCACCAACAGTGGCAATCACGGTGAAGTTTTTGGCAAATGGCAACGCTATTGATTCACGATAGGATCATGTTTGCACATGCAACTTCTGTGGCAACATCAAAACCCATTAATTGTATCATTGTGATAATAGACTCTGACCCTCCAGTTTTGATTCTTAGATGTTTTTATTTAGACTCAACCAACCAAGAGTATTCTATTTTTATTTTCTTAAAAATAAAAAATTAAAGGCAATTTGAGATGATATTTTTCTCAAGGAAACAATGCATCTTGGATGTGCGTTATAGTGTTATTCTCAACCTTCAGTTGTCTTTTAAGGATGCTGGGCTTGTGGGTTAAAGCGGTGGAAAACGCGTCGGGATAGAATACCATGACATCCATGGCATTGATTTTATTTTTAATGAAATGGCAGCATTTTATTGGTTGATGGTGTAAAGTCTCTTTACAATTTTTTTATCGCATTGCTCAAACTAGTTAAACTATCATATTTGACTAAAATTGATAGTTAGTTTTTTAATTCCCTTTAATTATGATAGAAAATTTAATTTATATTTAAAGTTTGAAAAAAAGTTTGTGTTCTTAAGGATATATATTTAAGTTAACAATTAATGGAAATAAACATTTTTTTTTCCAAAATCTTGACGACAAAATTCATACACACCCGGAGTTGTGAAATGAGAAATTATGAGTTGAAACCCACCCCAACATATAAAATGTTTTCAATTATTTGAGTTGCGTTTAAAAAAAAAACAATTTTTTCATTCAAAAGAAATGAGAGTGTAAAGTAAACTAGGTGCAACACCATCCACATGGTAGTTGATGACATTAACTAAGAAATGAGAGTGATCAATTGTTTAGCTCATGACGCAACAACAGAGCTAAGTATTAGAGCATCTACAATGGTAGTTCCTTAACAGTGACTCTTTAAATGGACCTCACATTACGTATCACTTATTTATAATATTTTAATAAAAGTACCCATTAAGGACTCAAGGACTCCAATGAAAGTACATTAATAAGGACTTCAATAAAAAGTACTAAAATAGGTCCCACTAACTTTACATCATTAAAAAAAAATAATTTATTTATTAAATTATAAATTAACTCATAATATTTAAGTATAATCCTTAAAAAAAATAAAATTATAAAACATTTATTTATTCGTATGAACTTAAAATGATGACAAATATTAATTACATGAATTAAAAAATAATAATAATAATTTGCATGAATTACATTTTATTTAAAATGATGACAAATAGATAAAATAATATTTAAAACTACTATTAATTATTCTTTTTGAAATCAAAACAACTATTAATTATTAAAATATTACTTCTTTTGTGAGCGGGACCACATAATACATGTTTTATTACTTCTTTTAAACGTGAGACCCGTTAATTGCCTAGAAGAGAGAGTAGTTACCCGTTCCTTAACGAGACTCATTTTTTCTTCTTCCAATAGAGGGTCAGGGAGTGATACTTAAGTAAGGACCTCCCATTATTGGAGATGCTCTTAAATACTATCCAACTATCCCACCACCCAAGGTAAATACAATATTGTACTGTATTCATCTCATTGAGTCATTGTTAGTACTATAAATAAACATTGAACAAACACAAAGATTGAACACAACGTGAAAACTCATTTTGCAACAAAACAAGAGAGTACGTAGCTAGCTTAACTATTATGTCGACGGTTGAAACAAAAGGTCGTAATGTTGGTGGCACAGAATGTAGCTGGTGCAAAGCCATTCGTGGTGGCACCGGCATTGCAGTTTTATCACTACTCATCGCAAAACCTATTGATATTTCCCGTTTTCAAACCTCACTCCACAAACTACAAAATTCCCATCCTATCCTCAGATCAAAACTTCACACATCATCATCATCATCATCCACAGACACTACTTTCTCCTTTCTTACATCTCACACTCCTTTCATCAAAATCGAGTCTCACAACATCAATGTCACTTCCAACATTCTTGCAAAAAACAAAAACAACACTGTTTCTGTTTCTGTTTCTATTTCACCTTTGCAACAAATCATGGAACATGAACTGAACCGTAACACGTGGCAAGATCGTACCGGTATTGATTCTGACATGTTTGTTGCAAGCATTTATGCTATGCCTGATGAAAAAACATGGGTGGTGGTTATGAGACTTCATGTTGCAGCGTGTGATAGAACAACTGCGGTTTCACTTTTAAGAGAGTTGCTTGTGTTGATGAAAGATGAGAAAAAAGAGGAGAATGTTGTTGTTGAGGATGTTGTTTCTTTGGCGATTGAGGATCTTGTTCCTGGTCGTAAAGGGAAGAAACATATTTGGGCGCGTGGTTTAGACGTGCTTAGTTACTCTGTTAATTCTTTTAGGTTTACTAATTTGAAATTTAATGATACAAAAAATGCTAGGTTTTCACAAGTGGTTAGAATGCAACTCAATCAAAATGATACTAAGAGGGTTTTAGATGTAAGCCCTAATCTATTGTATGTTTGGTTGGTTTAATTATATCGTGCAAGTTTAAGTACCACGCGAATCACCTTGATTTTTTAAAAACTGCATATTGTAGCTTCTTTAAAATCATTGTGATTCTTGTTAACCAAAGTGATATATCAAACTTATGAGCTTATATTTTTTTTTCTTTTTTACAATTAATTTGATATTTGTATGTGTGAAATGAAATTTGTATTTCAGGGTTGTAAACACAGTAGGATTAAGCTGTGTGGAGCAATAACTGCAGCGGGATTAATGGCTGCACACAGCAACAAGAATAGTTCAAAGAAGTACGGGATTATTACTCTCACTGATTGCCGGTCCACTCTTGACCCACCTCTCTCAAATCACAATTTTGGTATGTTTGTCAGTTGCATTTACTAAACTTGTTTACTAAACTTTTTTTTAATGAGAACAGAAAATTGATTTATGGTAACTAATTAGCGTAATAATTCGTGATCTAGAACCATTAATATGGATATGGAAGTGGAAGTGGAGTACTTATATACAACCGACCTCTCAACATTCATTCCTTATTCGTGAAAAGAAAAACTCTGCAGCTGGTAGTGTACTATTTATAGTAACAGCAAGCAGAACTTTTCGTACAGGCATAAATGTTGCATTAAAAACTTTTTAATGATTTTTTTAAGGAATCTAAAAAATGAAATTTTTTTATTGTTTTTTCTTTTCAAAATTCATTAAAGTATACATAAATTTTTTATGCAAAAACATACTCTCTCTATCTCATCTTAAATGATTCATTAGAACATTAACACATTAAAAAAAAGTATGCTAGTTTGTAAAAATTAACTCAATTGACAATGTGATATTGTTTGATTGAATGTCTTCACTTAGAACCTTACAATTGTGTGTGAATTTAAAATGATTTACCACTTCATCCACTAACAAAAAAAAAAGAGGGAATAATATTTTTTAAAATATTTTATCAATTACTTTATTAAATTGAAAGAGTCGTTTACTTTAACACAAGATATATTTACAAATATGTCATCTCTTTTGATTTGTTAAACAATGCCTATAGACATTCATTAACATTTTTATTTTATTTTTTAAAAACAACTTTCCGTATAGAGATCAATTTCCTTGATACATGAGGTTACTTTGGTTAAAAATATTTAACTTTGACCCTAGATGTAAAGTGTTAATCTGAAAGTTTTTCTTTTTGAAGGAAGGAGAAAGTTATGTATAAGACTTCTTGTAATTTAATGTTTCTATAGAGACTAAAAACGAAAATTTAAAAATTTAGTAGACAAAAAAATATATTCTAACAATTTATTTTATAATATGATTTAGAAAAATTGATAGGTGCATATGTTTCAATGTATAGGATTTTATCACGCTGCCATCCTCAACAACCACGTGATCAAAGGAGGAGAAAGTCTTTGGGAACTAGCCAAGAGGACTTATGGAGCATTTGCCAACTCTAAGAACAATGACAAGCACTTTTCAGACATGGCTGACATGAACTTTCTTATGTCCAAGGCCATAGAGAACCCTGGTTTGACATCATCCTTAAGAACATCCATAATGTCCGTGTTTGAGGACACGGTGGTTGACGACGGTGGCAAGATGCAACAAGAGGTTGGAGTAGAGGACTACATGGGGTGTGCTTCGGTTCATGGTTTGGGACCATCTATGGGTATTTTTGATACCATAAGGGATGGAAGGCTAGATTGTGTGTGCGTGTGTCCAGCCCCGTTGCACTCTAGGGAACAAATGCAAGAGCTTATTAACAAGATGAAGGCTATTCTTATTGAAGGTGGAAAAACATACGAGGAATATTGAGAATATGCGTAACACCTTCAAATTTACGATTATGGCTTTTGTCAACGAATTATGTCGTTATACTTCATCTGCATGTTTGTTATAACTTTACTATATAAAATTTATCGCACTTTTTAATATATATTTTTCAAAAATGTTCGTCTATGATGATGAGAAAACTCCTATGATGTTTCGTTCGGGGTTTGATAAAAAATAATAGTGACGTATTTAGGGTCTCGGGTAAGTAGGATGCATACTATTTTTTTCTTTACCAGGTCATATGCATGATGTTGAATGGTGGCCAATCTCTTTTGAAAAACATGCTGGACACAAAATGTGGGTTCTTCCCTCCCACATCTCTCTAAAAATGAAAGTTCCGGATCTTTAGTGGTGGTATGTGAGAAATGAAGAAGTTTTTTTTTAATTTGTTAGAATCAATGATATTTTAAGAAGTTGAAGGTGTTTGTAACGGTGGAAATATAATCGTAGGGATGTGAAATATAATTTTTGTAATCATTCTTTTATTTATTCTGTTTATTTTTTGGGTCGCTAATCAACCAAGTATTAATATATAAAAGAATCAAAGTGAGATGCAAATAAACATAAGCCAAAATTCTCAATAAAGTTTCCCTCCATGTTAAATATGTGTGTTGAAATTTGGGGTCTAACATATCCTTACAAAAGTTTTATCTATCTGATACTTGATGTGTGGATAGGTAGGTGATCATTGAATTCGACAAGCTATGATACTATGTTAAAATTTGGGGTTTGGCTCATCCTTACAAAATCGGTTCATAAGGTGATGAGTGTCTCCTCTTTATAAACTCTTGTTTATCCAATGCGAGACTTGAATTTTTTTCAATAATGTGAAATATCCATCGTTGTGGATAGTCTGACTATTCTACAGATAGTTTAGATAACATGATCAAGTATAGGGAACTGTGCTAGATTTTCACAACCAACGAAATAACATACAAACATCGACTTAGATACTTACATTTATTGTCCGCACTCCGAATATCATGGATTTTTTTTAATATCATGGATCTCGATGCAAAGAATCTGAAAAATTGTAGTGTTGATTGGTTGAAAGTGTGCAAAGAAAAAGTTAATGCACATTCACAAGGTCGATTATCATAATCACAGTTTTAGATAAAATGTCATAGTTTTAAAACTCGGCTCGGTCATCGATTCGGTAGGGGTATTGGGTCAATGGGTTAATGATCGAATCACTGAGTCATTGGTTGAACCACACGACTGAATCGGATTAAACCGAATAACTCGGTTACATGACCCGGTCTTAAGATTAAATTTTTATAGGTATTTAATCAGATTAGATTGGGTTGAACAAGACATATTCAAAAAAAATATTCCTATAATATGTAGATTTTAAAAAAATGGTATGTATATTATTTTTTTAAGGGGAAGATGTTATTATTATTATTATTATTATTATGTTAAATATTACATTTAAAAATGACGTGCTATTTTTGAAGGAAAAAAATGATGTTTTTTTCTTCACAGAAAAAATGAGATGTAATATGCTTACATGCATAATAATTTCACTTGTATACACAAAGTCACAAACAATGTGCCCGGTTAATTCGAATCCTAGAGCCCTCAAGTTTTTGAAATTCTGATTATTTTTCCACAAAAATCAAAAGTCAAATCAGTAGTTCCAAGGACAATGCACATTTACTCCACCATTAACTGGGTATTAATTTGTGAATAATGAATCAAATAAATGTCTAATTATGGCTGTAAACAAAAAAAACGTATTAGACCGGATTTGTTTCAAAAACCATGGCAGAAAACAAACAAAAAAGTATTGGACCGGATTAGTTTAAAAAACGCACGGTTTTTACCAAGTCTTACCGGTTTATACCGGTTTAATTACACGGCCGATCCGATATATGGCTCGAACCGGCATACCCACGTCAGACGGATTCGACCGGCCGCTCCGAGCCGGTTTTTAAAACCATGTAAAATGTACATCAATTTTTTTGGGATAAGCATCTTATCTTTCATTAATGATTCCGTATAGTAAAACTACAGTTCTTTGTTTGATAGTAATACTGCGTCACACAGTGATGTAATGTTGGATTGAGCTACTCGTTCCATTTTCATTCAATATCAATATCTCTCGCATAAAGAGGTCCGTTGAAGATGGCTGATAGATTAGACTAAAATCCACTGTCTAGTTAGTACACGTTATCGTCAATGTACCATCAATTTCAAAATTGAATTGTTTTGGCGTTGAGTAAATTAATCCACTGTCTAAATAGTAACACAATCACTTTCACCATGCATCAGCAGTCAGCTATAAGTAAAATTACTTATTTCTCCTTCCCCCTTTTATCATAAGATTTACCGACATAATTTGAAAGAGGTTGTATGAAAAGGGTCACATTTTATTTTTACAAGATCGGATGTTACATATTGAAACGGAGATGGTATATACTAATAGCAGTTTGTCTCTTAAATACAACTTAGACGGTAAAACATTTGAAATGTTAGGTCGGGAATTCAATACTGCAATGTCTCTTGTCTTTGCAGTTAGTGTGCTTGAATTTTGCATTTTGTAGATATATTGATATTTGACCAGGCTCACACTATATATTTTTTGAAACCCAATAAAAACTTGTTGGGAAATATTAACGAGTGCCTATGTGACACTCTTTAAGAACCATTAATAATAAGTTTTATGAAAAAAAATTGTGTAATCAATACATTATAATTTATAACATTTGACTTTTTTAAAAAATATTTTCTAAATTTGGATCTTTAAAGAGTGTCCGAGTGAGCACTCGTTAACAAGACCCAAACTTGTTATTAGTAGCCGACATTCATGCCACTTCATTTTGATTTCCCCGTCACACTAAAAAAAAAATGTCAAGCCCTCTCATATTTTTAAAGTTGTTTTTCTTCTCTAAAATAAGCAATATTTCCCTACCCAATATCCTTTTTTATTTTTCAAAAATGAGTTGTGAAATCGCATGAAAGATCAATCAACAAGTGATTGCTTAGTTACTTAAACAAAGAGGGATGTTTTTATTAAGATTAGAAATCATAAAAACATTCAACATTTTTAAAAAATGACAAATCGCAAAGAACAATTGTGATGTATATTTCTGCTTTAAAAAATAAATGTAATATACATTAAATGCTACAAATTATATATACAAAACCCTCATTATTCAAAATTCCTGACTCATCTATTAAACAAACAGGTTTAAACATTAAAGAAAAATGCAGCTTTGTCAATATTTAATGCAGTATAGAATATGATAAGGATATTTTGAAGATATCAAAGTTGAAGGAACGAAAAAAAGAAAATAACAATCTGCTTAATTACTTTCACCCTTCTATAACTCAAATGAGTGTCTCGATAACACGGAAGCTAGTCATGAAATTATGGTCAATCCAAAGAAACCGTTTATCTTGACTCTTTTTTTTTTGAACAGCAAATATTATTAAACAACCAGATCTTTGTTCAAGACAAACAGAGACCGGTGAAACTGAGAATACAAACAAGAGGCGTCGTATATAGGCGGAACACCCAAAAATAAACACCTTAAAAACACCCATGTGGACAACACCCACCAAAATACACGTCACCACCTAAAACAGACTCCTTCACGAAAACGTCCACTGTAAAACGGTATCCAACACCACCCGTCGTCACTACTCACCCCCAAAGAAAAACATCCATCAAAATTAAACTCCCAGTCATGAACACCAAAGTTGAGCCACACCGAAAAGCTCCTATACGAAAGATCATGCAGCTTCCACCACCTCTCGACCTCCGATCCACCGAAAGAAACCATAAGAAACCTAAAACCAAACTTGATCCAAAGAACTGACTCCCGATCTCGAATCAAAAGTAATCGGCCCACTAAACTTTAGGACCAAATCAGACGGACACCCCTCATCCTCGGTACACCAGAGAAACATAAGATCACACCAAACAAGATTGCAGCTAAACACCGACTCCCGATCTCAAAGCAAAAGTAACCGGCCCATCGGAGAATAACACACAAAAAGTATGACAAACAACTTGATATGCGGTGGTGCAAACAACAAACAGATCAAAAGGAAAAGGCTCAACTCAACGGGACTCGCTGCCTCCAAACAACGTAAACACCTTAAAACCCCCAAAAATACAAACAAGAGCTAGTGACGACGAACAAGGAACCGAGTAACAGAGGCAGCCTCCAAAAGAAATCACCCCCACGACCACCTGCCACCAAACAATCAAAAACTGAATCACCACGACCACCGATGCGAACAACCACAACCACCACAATCCTTACTACGACAAACGATCCGGAAGTTCGTTGAAGGATGATTAATCGTGAAAGAAAGGGCTGCCGCCACACCTACAACCGCCGAAAACGGATCACACATATCGGAACCACACATCACCCCCTCCACACCACGCATCCATCACCATCACCACTCTTTCGAGCCACCACTCAACCCCCATTCCAATACTTAATTCCGAAAGGCTCAATGTGTGTCGTAATCACCCTTATAATAAGTGCCTAGATGCAAGCAAGAAACATGAAGTGGCCGAACTCAAAAGAAGAGCAGGAGCGCCACACTAAGCACCAAACACCTAAATAAATGCTTTCAAAAGGAACACCACAAAAAGAAGATAACTAGCACACTAAGCCTTTCATCCACCAACAGATCTGAAACCAGATCTGGATCAAGAAACGAATCTAGATCTACCTCCACAAAGTAACCACCCAGCACCATTAAAACAACTACGAAACCACCACGACAACAACAGTGAAAACCAGCACCAACACCACCTTGCAATTGCCCAAAGGCCACTACAAACAACTTGAAGTGCTACAAAACGACACCACCACAACCAGCCAACCATGGAAAAGGGTCGGAAGAGACTGGTGGTTGAGTGATGCGGACGGCCGGTGCCAATCCTCGCACCACCCAGCACCGACATTTACATCTCGGCGGAGGTAGGTTGGAGTAGGAGGGAGAGGGGCCGCGTTGCTACCTAGAGAGAGGTCAGAGATAAAAAGATCCTAGAGAGAGGTTTATCTTGACTTGAGATATAAATGCATTATTACAACATCTGTGATCAAATTATAGCTAGACTAGAAATATGTCCTAATACCCCAAAAAATGAAAGAGTATTAGTGTGTGATATATGCACTTACTTCAAATCAATTCATCAAAAATATTTCCCATGTTAAACTTACATTCTATAGCATTAACCACTTCATGAAATACTACATGGAACTACCAAGCCATTCCTCTGTTCAAACTCAAATTCATTGTATGCTTTCTCCAACAACATCTTGAATAATGGATGTGAGAGGAACCGGGTTGGAACCACGTATCTCTGTCGTTCATCCCCAACATATAGTGCAAAATCACCACTTTTTTTGGACCCAACTTTTTTTATGGTTGGATTTTTTTTCTTCTTCCTTATATTCCTTCAACAACTTAAAGTGATCAGGGTCAGAGTCAACTCTACCTACAACCTTTACCTTTTTTGCAAGTTTCTTGATCGATACAATCTTTTTCCCTAACATCTTGTTAATTGTAAATCTAAATCACCTCAAAGGAACATTAATTTCAGAAAGATAAGATATAAGGGAGGGATATAGATATAGGAAGGGTGCTATGTATAAGAGGACTTGGCTATTGTGCAAGGTGAAGTAATAATGACAGCATTATCTTTGGCTAAAATAACATGACATGATAAGGGCTATTACATAAAAAAATTAAAGAGTCACTGTCTTACTTTTGAATACTATGTCTGGTGTATTAATTAATTTATTTCTAAATGCATGTTTAGTCCCATAATTTGAGAGTTAAAATTGAGGCGAGTTCCTATACACGTGGTCCAACACTAAAATTATTGGAAATTTTAAAGATGATCGACGATACTATAGGACTAAAAACTCATGACATTAACATATTTATGACTATGGTGGTGATTGAAATTGAGGTGATTTGATCGACGAGTTACATATTTATTTTCCGTTGTTTTAATCATACTAACATCAATTAAGTCATTCTTTCAGTTTGTCGTCATTTGAGTTTTGAACATTTTTGAAGTATTATCCACAATGGATCCTGCATGAATTTTACCTAAAATTGATTATAATTGTGTAAAATTTGTTTTAACATGTTTGGTTGCTCTCAATTAAAATTGATTTTATTTCTATAATTATAGAAATGGTTTATTGACCAACTCAATTTTACACATATATTCAAGCGGAAATTATTTTACCTTCAATACACATTATATTTAGTCAAAATCAGAATCAATTTTTGCCACCTAAAGGCAAAAGACCACTAAGTATATGTCAAAACAGTAATCTCATTCTGTTATTACCGCTCGGAACATATGCACTAACAGTAATCGCATTCTGTTTTAGAGTACTTAATTTTTTGGTGATTGAGAAATCTCAGATATCTTCAAAGAGACTAAGAAAGTTGGTCCGTGTGTAATAGTTAATTATTATTATTATATACGCAAAACTCAGAAATCAACATCCGTAACATGTGGTGTTACCAAAACATACTTTAAAAATAATATATTAGCATAACAATGTAGTTGGTGCTGGTTTCATACTTTAATTTCAACGTCATATTTGCTGACTGGAAGGTATTTTGGTGCCTATCAAATGGGAAAAACTAATAAGTGGTTGGTTGGTTAATGTCTCATTTGAATTGTCTAATTGATACTACCACTGGATTTTGTTTATGCCTTTGCCCTTAGATCTCAGATTTTAAGAAACTAATAAGAGAAAATAACCATTGCATGTGCATTTTCTCATTTTCACCCTTCTCTAATTTAAATGAGCGTCTTCTGTCAAAAATAAGTATACTTTTATATTAGATTTGACATCCTAACACTATCATTGTAGTTATCCCAAACAAATATATTTGTCCAAAATTTGTAGCAACGTAGATAAAAATTGGTGTTATGTGCGAATTTTAAATAAAAGTGTTTCAAGCAAACTAGGATCAGTATCTTCGAATATAACAAGTCAAGAATTTGAAGACTGCTATTTCGAAGAAGACATTTACAAGCAACATCAGAGTTGCTCAAATTATTTCAAATTACATAACTTCAAAAAAGAGTTATATAAAGTTTATCCAAAAAGTTTTTCAAATCAGCAGTTATAGGTTTTTCAACGACAAAAATTTAAATTCGAAGAGGAAACTTGCAGAAGAAAACTTTTGGGAAGTAGAAGACACGTGACATCATGCAATTGCAACGTAGGAGTTGGTTTATTTTCTTATGTATAAATTGTAGGTGGCATTTACCATGGGAAAGGTTAATCCTTTCCCATCATGGGAATTTGAACCCTTGATATATTAATAAAAATATTGGATGGTTGAGATTGTCCACTTGCAACCCATTGATGACTTTTTGTTTTGAAAGATTTCACAAAATATTTTACCCCACGTGATAAGGTTTAATGATATTTTATTTTATGGGCTATTAGCACAATAATAGACAACGGGCCTATAAAATATTTGACAACTTATTAATATTAATAAAATAAAATTCAATCAATATTGGTAGTATTTAAGTATTTGTAATTTAGTAATTTAAAATTATTTTTTTGATCAAATACATCTTTTATATATTAATATTAAATTACTTTTTGATTGCTGAAATTTTATTTTTATATTTATTTTGATTTTAGTGTTTATACTTTATAGAAAAATAAACTTAACAATAAAATATAAAGGATGAAAAATTAAACGTAATAATAAAAGTAAACCACAATGAAAAGAATTCTAAACGCTAGCAGCATATAACTTTTTAATTTACGTTATGATCGAAACTTTAAATTAATCAAGCAATTGTGACACAATTCATGATGTAATATTTGTATCGTATAATACTCTTTGTACCATACTCTTTTTATTTATTTATTTTTTATATGCAATTTTTTTTTTTTTTTAAATTAAAGGAATTTTAGCATTAATGAGAATAAGAGTATACATGCGTTTCATCTATTGGGTGATGGATCTTCCCCCAATCATGTGATGAGAAAGAAATTAAAAAAAGTAACCTGACTAGAGAATATGCTATTTTGATTTTTTTAGAATGTGGGTGTAGTTCACAGTTTAATATAATAAGTCATTAATAATTTTTTTGTCTCAATTGCAATACTAAACAAAGCCAATGTCAACTTGTTTGACCTGCAGTTGCAGGTAAAAAACCATATTTTCTATGGTGGAAAAGGATTGTCTCTTCCCATGGTAAATGTCACCTAAATTGTAAAATCAAACTTCATGCAAGTGAATTCATTTTTAATCTTTAATACTACACCTAATAGATAAATACATCTCCATCACATGATAACATATGTTATTGACACCGTTGAAAGAACGATGTATGCAAGTATGCAACCCACTTATAATTTCCTTTTCGAATTTTTATCTTTGCACACTTTGTGCGCCTTATTTCCTTTTTCTTTATACATTTTACTTTACCAACTTGCTACGTATGTTTCTTGCACTTTTATAGAACGCTTGTATCCTTAAACCTATCAACTAAAAACCTCTTGAAGATCTAACTTGAGTCCTAGATTGATCATTCAAATTTATTTTTTGGAAGGAACAAATTTTCGCACCGACAATTAGTAAGTTTATTCATTCGTAAAATTATGCACTCGTAAAATTTGTTGAATGGATTTAACTTCTTGAAGTGTTGTTGGGTTTAATTTAATTTCTTTATATAGTTGGTTCACTCGTAAAATTTGTGCTAGTTCTGCCATTGATTGAAAGAAGTTGTTTACCTTGACTTAAGGATTGAGACCTGAAACGAAATTTCGCTGGATATTTTCTCAATTAATCATATATGAGCATTGGTGATAACTATATCATGAGCATCATAATTCGCAACAATTCTAATAGACCAAGAAGGACTGCAACTATTTCAATGTTTGACACAAACTATATATAATCTTTTGAATTACAATTAAGCATAATTTTTTAATTTTTTTTAGAGAGCCTACAGACAAAATTCACAAAAAATAAATACTAGGAGGGGGTATTGCATATTTGAAACCGCACCAAAATATATCAAATGTAACTCCAACATTTATCAAATGTCTCTGTAAGGTCAACTCAAGTATAATTGAAAACAATGTGAAGCAATAGCTCAATCAAAGTGAAAGCTAGCTCTATTGAATTTGGGAAATATACACACTACAGCATTATGTGTATGATATATGTGATCTAATTATAGCTAGACTAGAAATTTGTTCTAAACCCCCAAAAAAATGAAGGAGTATTGGTATGTGACATATGCACTTCCTTCAAATCAATTCATCAAAAATATTTCCCATGTCAAACTTACAATTGTTACATTCTATAGCATTAACCACTTCATGAAATGCTGAAATACTACATGGAACTACCAAGCCATTCCTCTGTTCAAACCCAAATTCATCGTATGCTTTCTCCAACAACATCTTGAATAATGGATGTGAGAGGTACCGTGTCGGAACCACGTATCTCTGTCGTTCCTCCCCAACATACAGTGCAAAAACACCACTTTTATTTGACCCAATTTTTTTTGTGATTGGTTTTTTTTCTTCTTCCTCATATTCCTTCAACAACTTTAAGTTAGCAGGGTCAGAGTCAACTTTACCTACAACCTTCACCTTTTTTGCCAGTTTCTTGATTGATACAATCTTTTTCCCTAACATCTTGTTAATTTCCAATCCAAATCACCTTGAAAGGTATTTAAATTTTTGGAAGATGCTGTGTGAGATATAGGAAGAGTGCTGTATGGAATTGGCTATTGTGCAAGGTGAAGTAATAATAACTGCATATCTTTATATTTGGCTAAGATAACATAACATGACGTTGTAAGGAAATTACTTAAAAAATTCAAGAGTCACTTTCCTGTACTTTTTGAATATTGACTGAGTTAATTCATTATGATGAGTATAGATTGAAACATTAATCTCATTCTTCTATTACAACTTGAGAATATTTTGTACTAGCAGGCTTGAGTACTTCTAGAGTAACTTATTTTCCTGATAAAAAGAAAATCTCAGATTCTTCAAGAGAGGAAGAGGTAGTCCATGTTAGAGTCATTAAAATATTAGTGAAAACTCAAAAATCAAACTTCCGTAACATGCGGTACATCATCACTTTAAAATAATACTAATAAATTAAAAATATTGTGGTTGGTGTGATGTATTAGTTTCATCTCAAAGTCACATTTGTTGACTGTAACTTATTTTTGTGCTTAATAAAAGCATAAGTGGCAATTAAATGGCGCAAACCAATTGGTTGGTTAAGGTTCCAAAATTTGATATTGCTGAAAGTGACGTCTAATTACACGTATATGTGATCTTCATACTATTGCAGGCGTATTAATCAATTCCATTGCACCTATTAAAACTTTAATACTACGTACTCCTACATTATTAGTATTAAAAAATAAAAACTACAAATGGCATATACTTCTAAGTATAAATTCTATATTCTTATACGACTACTTCCATAACGCGCTCTTCACCCTTAATCTCAATGTAAGGAAAGCCACACATGTTAGTGATCATTCAAGTAATCGAATGGCTTATTGTTAATTGATGCAATGTTCCAATATATTGAATCAGCAATCAGGCCTTTCTTCAGCTTGACAATTATAATACACGAAACAATGATATTTTAGAACTGATTGATATCTTTGATGTGGAACTGATAAAATATCAATGTCATTTTGTCAAAAAAATTAATATCAAAAGTGTTGTGCTAAAAACACACTTAAAGCAAGTGTACTCTATCGCAAAAGTAGTATAAAAGATTATCGTATCCACAAAAGTACCAAACTAATTAAGATAAATTTATTATTTAGACGAACATCTAGTAGAATGTTTCGGTAACCAAATAAAAAGCAATGACGAAGAAGGATAAAAATGCGAAGATGTAAATCAATAGAGAGAGATTTGGGGTCGCGGTTTCACTTGCACGCTTTGATTCCTTTATGTCTAGTTCTAATTAAATTCCTATTTTTATTCAATCACCAATCCCTTTACTAAAACTATTAATCTGTTTGGTCATTCGTGATTAATATTGTTTCTCTTAAGTTAACACTTTGTTTGGTCATTCAAAGAGTTGAAACTCAAGAAAAGCATAAAGAACAAAAAGGTTGAATGATTGAAAGACTAAAATTAAGGTTTGATCGTGCAATAATTCTAGTCTTAATTGTTCTATAGGTCCACCAATTAACTGCAGTACGATCGTTGATCAATTAACTGATTGTTAACATGCAAAGGTTTGATCATTCCTAATCATGTGATTAAATTAATAGAACAAACTTGATTGGAATAGAAATAGAAATTATAATTAATAAACTAGAACATGACAAAGTATCTCAACATACAAGATTCACCTAAGACCCTAGAAAAATATTCAGCTATCCATAATCAAAAACAACACTAAAATAGAGATAGAATTCATGAAATTGAGAACAAGAAATAACCTAAAAGAAAGGTAAATTCTTGCTCCAAGACTTGAATCTTCAATTTCTATCCCAAAACTCTTCTCTGCAGTGTGTAGCGTATGTGTAGTGTGTGAAGCATCTCCAAAAAAAGAACTCTCTTCCTTTCATTTTCGATGCTCTATATATAGCCCTGTAAAATTTCAATTCACCGCCCCAAAATTCCTTCATCAGTAAGGATTTACTTTCTATCACCGCCTTCCTTCAACTTTCAATTGTGTTACTCCCACTTGTTGCTTTCTTTGTCTCTTCTAGCCGTAAAGACCCTTTTTATCTCATGTGTACAATACGGCCACTTGATGGTAGATGATAAATTATAGAGCTCTTTTCTTTTCAATTGACCGCCCTTGATTCTTCTGTTTCAGCAGTGTTGGTTCTATTTAGGCCAGCTAGTAAATAATTTATTTTGGGCTTTATACTTGTTTTATCTAATTAATAATAATACAAATTGTAATAAACTATACCCAAAATGTTAATATAAATTACACAATTAAGTGGTTTATCAAAAAGTCATATTTCTTACGAAATTTACGTGTATGGAGATAGTTTTTAAATGGTTTTGTAAGTGCACAATTTATATGATAAAAGATTATAGCGACCTTTGGACTTTTCTGGATTCAAAAATTTAAGAACTCTTGTGTTGCATCTAGTTGATGTGAAGCAGAAACTGCTTCAGAGTCTGTGTTCCAGTTACAGCCATCTTGTAGACTTCACCCTTGATGATTGTCAGTTCACTTCTAGCGTGATAATAAACAGTCCAACATTGCTTTGTTTGAACATTGTTAACTATGAGGTTTACATTGAAAAGTTTATAACTATCATTGCATCAAATCTCTCATCCTTTGAATATTCTTGTAATGATGGTTATGGTTTTCTAGTGCACCCAATCAACACCAAGGCTCATATGTTATCCAAGTTTAGCTTTAGAGGTAGTGGATTTTTTGAACCTGTTGGGTTTTCTGGATTGAAAAACGTAACAACAATTGTGTTGGATGGACTAATTGAAAATCTATCCATGTACATCTTGCCTTATTTGTTTTTCGAATGTCTCCAACTTGAAGACGTCACCTTTAAGAACTGCCTGCACATAGGTTCAATAGAAATTACCAGCCCAAAGTTGCGTCATTTGAAAATAATTGACTGTGGTTGTGGTTGGGCTGACGACTCTCCTTCTGAGATAGCTATTGATGCATTGAATCTCTCATCCTTTGAATATAGTGCTCAATCCACGAGGATAATTTCTTTTACGGCTCCCAAGTTATCGAAGGTTTTCTGGAGTACTGCTCTGAGAAAGGATGCACTACACCTTTTTAATCCAATTGCAATATTTCCTCATATTGAGAATTTATCTATGCTCATCAACCCTTTAATGGTGAGTCACTCAAACCCAATGTTTGCTAGTTGATGTTTATTGTTTGTATATAGGTTGCCAATCTCGGATAGCGGTTGGCCCCCAAAATTGAGACAACGACATAGTGCATTGCAACACTTACTAGGTTTCTTTTAATTAATCTGATCCCAAGCTGCTTTTAATTCACTTTAAATATTTCTGTTGTAAACAGATAAAGGAATTAACGAAGGTCTTGGTTCGATTTCAAAATCTGAGACAATTGGAGTTTTTTATCGAAGGACCATATGATCCTAGCTGGGACTACTTTTGGATTTTAGATATTGCAATGGCATCTGTGCATCTCCAAAAACTTTCTCTGATGGTGAGTTATTCAAACTCTATTTTTTTTTTTGTTCATTTTTTCTAAAACTTTAATGGAACTAGAAGTTTATTTTCCGCCTTCAATACTTGCAATGTGTTTGTCTTCACGTATGAAGAAATTTATAAATTTAAAACTTATTTTAAATTAGAAAATAAATAGACAATTTTGCAGTTAGATTAACATCATATCATATGATTTATAATGATTTTGGTTGGTAACTTAATAAATGATCATTGTAATTTTTTATTTACTTTCTTAAATTAATTTTCGGAACTAATTGTTAAATTTTTATGTGTATAATAAAAGTAGGAATCTAGAAGAAAAAATTTTAGATTTTTTTTGGGTCAAGTAGCCAAGTGGCTAGAGCTTACACATTTTAAAGGTGAAGAAGTGGGATGTTCGGGGTTCAAACTCTAACCCCCGCATAGAATCTAGAATTTAACTCAGTTAGTAACTCCCTTGTAGTTAACTACAATGATGTAAAATAGATTTGTACTTCCCCCTCTTTCATAAAGTGAGTTGTTTAAGTCTTGAACGTGTAACATATAAGTGGGAACATATTACAACTTCTTGAAATCTGCACAATTAATTTCAACCCAATTATTTGTTGTAAAAAAATCAAATCTAATATTTCATGGCTTATGCTTTGTTCCGCAAAGAGTAATAAATAATTGATACGTTAGCTTACAGCTTATATGCTAAATAAGCTATAGACTCTACTTGATGTAGCATATGAAAAAACACTAATCTCATGGAAAAAGACTAGGTTTAAATACATTTTTGGTCTCTCTATTTTAAAAAAAAAAAAGTAATTTTGGTCACCCTATTTAAAAAGACAGCTTTCTACCCCAATTTCAATTTTTTGAGCACCTCAATTTTGGTGATGTGGCCTTGACACTAATAATATGGCAGTGGTGGACATTTAATTTCCATGTCATTACTAATTTGTTTAATTCAATAATACCTATTTTATACAATATTTTAATTATTGAAATAATATATCCAAATAATTGTTAAATCTGAATTAATAATTATAATTTTAGAAATTATCCAAAAAAATAAAAATATAAATGCATAATTCTTCAACCCACAAATTGCATGGAAATGATAGCTGCAAGCGCAATTGAATGAAAGAAAAGAACACACTCTGAATCATTGCCCCATTAAGGATCTTTCTATCCATGTAATTTTCAAGTTTTAGTTCTCTTTGAATTTTGGGGTTTTATTGAAGAGCTTTGTAAAAAATTTAGGCTTGTTTTGGTTCGTGCAAGTTTTTTTAGTACCATCTAGAATGAAGTAAATAGGCAATTACCCCGAAATTGTAAGTTTCGCCAATTACTTTCTGACATTAACAAAACTTTAATTACCGCACTGAAATTGCACGACGTTAATCAATTTACCCCCTCCATCAAATTCTTCTGTTAATCAACATGACGTATTGCAAATACCCCCTGAAGTTTGCACTTATGTGCAAAATGCCTCTTGAACTTGAAAATTTATATTTTTTTTTCTTATATTTGACTCAAAAGATATTAAAAGCAAAACAATTAACGGTTAACTTTAATATTTAAGTTATTTAAGACGCATTCAAACTCCATATGCTTGAAAACATAGCCAAACATTATTAGGGAAAAAGCACTTCCAATAATTTTCTTCACTCAAAATTGCTTGAAAACATAGCTAAATACAATGGTCAATGTTCTCATCCATATGCAAATTATCTCTCATCATGTATAATTGAAATAATGCATATGCATTGAAGGGAGAATCATGTATAATTTGAATGCATCTTAAATAACTTAAGTATTAAAGTTAACTGTTAATTGTTTACCTTTAATATCTTTTGAGTCAAGTATAAGAAAAAAAATATATAAATTTTCAAGTTCAGGGCATTTTGCACATAAGTGCAAAACTTCAGATGGTATTTGCAAAATATCATGTTGACTAACAAAAGAATTTGACGGATGAGGTAAATTGATTTACATTGTGCAATTTCAGAGGTAATTGAAGTTTTGTTAATGTCAGAGGGAATCACGAAACTTACAATTTCGGAGATGATTGTCTATTTCCTCATTTTGTATATGTTGAAATAATTTCACAAAATGCTACTGCTTTATTGTATACTTCATATTCTGGTTTTGATTTGTCGGGAAACTACGAAGAGGTTTATGGTTTGTAAAGGGCGCTGCCACGTCATCATTATGATAAGGTCACGTCACCAAAATTGATCTCAAAATGGGTGAGGGACCAAAACTCATGAAAATTGAAATTGGGAGACAGAAAAGTTTTTTAAAACAGGGGACCAAATCTTCATTTTTTTATATTTTAAAGTAGGGAAACCAAAAATTCATTAAAACCAAAAAAAAACCATTATCAAACAACTCTATTTTAGTTGTGTGTTTATATTTTATTACCTCCATCCCTAAATACATGATCCTTTTATGAAAAACACCAGAATTAATAAAGTTAATTATTGTATTAATTTTGTTGACAATCACTATTGTTTTACAAATTTACCATTTAGGAGAGAGGGTTTGTTAATGTTTTCAAAAATATTTATTACATATTAAAGAAAAATATGTAACATAAATCGGGGTTATATTGGTGAATAAATAATTAATGTACCTTGAAATTTGAAAAGGCTCTTATAAAAAGGGACAAGAGAAAAACTCAAAAGGGTCTTATAATTTGTTATACTCCTTCTATTTCTAAATACATGTTACAATCAACCATTTTACATATGTCAATACACAACTTTAATCGTTATACTTCATCCGTCCCTATATCTAAACACCCATTTGACTTTATTTTGTCCCTAAATGTAACCCCTTTTCAAATTACTAGATGTTTTTATTATTTTTTTCCTAAACATACCCTTAATTAATACTACTAATTTGTCTTAAAATATGAAAAGTCAAATTTAATACACATACAAACAAAAGACAATTTGGTAATGCTAACACACAAAATAGACACATTAATTGCACTAATAACTTTTCTTAAGAAATGTGAAAAATGCAAAGGTGCTTAGATATAGGGACAAGATAACTTGTGCATAATATTTATAGGTTATGCTAACTTGTGCCTTTAGGGCACAAGATAAGGAACTTAAAAGTATAAACATTCCCTCGAGTTTTGTGCATTCTATTTATTACTAATTCAAAAATTAAATTCAATGCACATATTCCAACAAAAAATTACTATGATAAAAAAATTATAAAAATTAGATATTTTAAAAAGGGTTTGTTTAACATGTACAATATTGCACATGTTAAGGTAACTAAAAGTAGTATCTTTTCATTGAAAACCAACAATTATTGATTAAAAGTTACATATTTAATATAAAAAACACAAGTTCCAAGTCAAAGTTACTACTTTAAACTTCTTAACATGTGCAAATTTGCACATGATAGAAAAACCCTTTTAAAAATATTCATTGAGACAAATCAAACAAAATCTTATATAATTAACATTTGTATTTATATACTACTTAAAAAATATAGTTAAAGTCATGTGAATAGTACACGTTTACAAATTGTGACATGTATCTTAAGCTAGCAGTTTGACCTTGTCAAACATAACCTCAATCAAACAACCTCTTATTTCAACTAAAATAATGAATAAGTCCTGGATTAGTTTTATATGCCTAATGGAATTTTTAAATTTTCATATTAGTTATATTATGCTCTTTATTTTTCAATTTTTAGATTTTAAATCTACATCCGGAACTTTTTCAATTTTCAGATTTTAAATCTACTTCCAGAACATTCACACATGGTTGGATTTAAGAGGCAAAAAAGAGAATATGCGGGGTTTTCTCATAATGATTTGAAATGTGTGGATTTGCGTGGTTGTGTTTGATCCACAAATGTTATCGAGTTAGCTAGTCATCTATTGAGGAGTGCAAATTCGCTTACGAAAATGATTTTCAGTTCTCGTGACAAGTTCTATATGGGAGCTGGTAAATGGACTTCTGACTCTAAACCTCGTGAAAGATTTTATATAAGTGTTACTAAATGGGTTAATGGTTGTGGTGGTCGTTGTTGGCTTGGAGAGAATGTTATTCATGAGATGCTTAAAGATGAAGTAAAACAACAATGCCAACTTATAATTTTGTAATTTTGTAGTGTATTTTATCTATTTATAATGAGTTTTTACTATTAATATTAGTAATAAATCCATTCGCGCATTGTATAATTTATTTTATGGGTCATGTTAACTTGTGCTCTAAAGGCACATGTTAAGCAACCCAAAAAGGGCAACTTTGCATTGAAAAACATAATATATTAACTTTTTAGAAGTTGAATGCACGACTTTTTATGCGTATATTTCTTTATTAAGTTCCTTAACATGCGCCTTTGAGGGCACAAGTTAACATTTGTCTTACTGGGTAGTGTTAACTTGTGCCCTTAGGGCACATGGTAAGAAATCCAAAAAAAGAAATATTTTCTTAAATTTTGTGCATTCAATTCATTAAAACAATAAAAATTAAATTTAATGCACGCATTCCAATACATTATTTCTACATTTAGCTTCTGAACTTGTGTCTTAAGGGCACAAATTAACATTTCCCTTGTTTCAAAAGTTGTCAAAAAATGGTTGTACAAATATCATTGAGTAAATAAGCAATTACCTCATGAAATTGTAAGTTTTGTCAATTACCCCTCTGACATTAACAAAACTTCAATTACCCCATAAAATTGCACAACGTTAATTAATTTACCCACTCCGTCAAATTCTTCTGTTAGTCAACATTACGTTTTGCAAATGCCCCCCGAACTTAAAAATTTATATATATTTTTTCTTATATTCGACTCAAAAGATAATAAAGGCAAACAATTAACATAGTGGTTGACATCCTTGTAAAAATGTATAATTATAATATTTCTTAGCTTAGCACATATTTAAATTGACGTGTTTTGTTTTATAAACAGATTAGATGACATTTTTTTAACCAATGATTAGATGACATTGTTTCTAATGGTTTTAGTCTGCAATATGTATTTGATTATGAAAATTATATCAAGTGACAATATACACTATTATCATTCTGCAATATAATTCATTACCATGTGGCATCATCCGCTATTTTGAAATCACAGAAGATATGAAATAATTAAATAAATAGTAAATAAATACACCTCTTAGATTAAGCAATAAAGTATTGTTCGCGGTCGGTCACCAACTTTTCACATTCAGCTACATCAATGATTGTTGAATTGAGATTGAGAGGTGCAAATTTCAAATCTCAATATTAAAAATAAATAAATGAAAAAAAATGCTTGAAATTTACACCATCTCATCTCAATCCAACAAACAAGTGACGTGGTTAAATGTGGGAATGCAAGAACCTCCTCGCTGTAGGGAATCCCAATTTGTTATAATCATCATTTCAAAGTAAAAATTAAACCACAAAGTAGATGAAGTAAGTAGATGAGTTTAATTAGTTCATTTAATTAATCTGACGTTCATAAATTTTTAAAGAGCTTATTAGAATAATAAATTATAAAGTAAGATGTATATTACAAATTTCTTTATGATTTTTTTTTAAAAAAATAAATAGATATTCATTCATTCAAATCGATAGATTACATCAGATACAAACATCGCTAAAAATGTAAAGGATGAATCTGCGAACAAACTCACAGCACCCAAGTTAATAGCATGAAACGGAAAAATGCCTACAAATAATATGATAAAACCTAAGTCACCGAAATTCACATGCATCCAGATCTTCAACGTTGACGACCAAATCATTGGTTGAATTTGAAATTGATTGATGCCGATCTTTCGATAGGAAATAAACGAACACCGCGACAAGACGCGAAATCAAACGTCGCATTAGACGACGAACAACACAATGTCGCACTTAGACGACGAAATCACAAAAAAACACAAAAGAAAAAACTTGATATATGTGAAAACCACTTATTTAGATTGAAAGAAAAGGGAAAAAGATGTCGAGGGGTGATTCTAAGTCAAAAATGACCTAAAACCACCCCTCATCGATGAACGAAGGAGAAAGAAAGTTTAGAGAGAAGTTGGAGTTTTCCTCACTAGAAAGTTAGGGCCGGCTATTTTTTTCTTTTTTCTTTTTAAAAATATATCTCTAACATTAATACAAATACTATATAATGCCGTGAAATTTCCTAAAAAATATATAATGTCATGGAATTATTTTAAATAAAATCTAGGCTAAACTGCACTTTTCGACCCCTAAGTTTAAAAATGTTGCGATTTTGGTCCCCTATTAAAAAAATTACAATTTTGGCCCCTTTTGTCTCAAAATTGTTGAGAAGACGCCACTTGTCCCAAAAAAGGGGTCATAATCGCAACTTTTTGAGAAGATAAGGGGTCAAAAGGTCATATTTCCCTTATGTTAGGGGGTCAAAAGAACATATTTCCCTGAACATGGGGTCACTTTTATCATTTTTTTCATAGAAGACTAAAACTGTAACTTTTAAAAATCAAGGGGTGAAAAATGCACTTTACCCTAAAATCTAATCAAGTCAGCTCCAACGTCCCTTTTAATTAAGCTATTTTTTTTAGAATATTCTCGGTATCATGACGTCAAAATACATGATCTTTGCCCCTCTTTTGATACTCCATCATATTTAAGCATAATCATAATATAATCAATCATTCTACCAACTCTATCATGACACAATGACGTGTAAAGAGGAATGCAAAACAATAACAGGAGTGGAAAAAACAAGATATACTGGTAACCAAAAGTAGAAAGGGAGTGCTTTCCATGTTAGTCCATAAATAATGATTGAAAGAGGGGGGCTATTTCTCTCACCACAATATCAATTCAAAAGTCATATATATACTAGAAAAACCATTATAATTTGCACGTCTAGATGCATGCTTTTGGACAATTTGTGCATTTGAATGCACACTTTTGAAAATGTGGAGTTTTTTAGTAGCCAGAGCTTGGAAAAATAGTGCTCTAAAAAGAGATATTTTTTTTAGGCAAAGTAAAAATTATATAAAAAAGAAAGGGATACAAAGACAGGGGCATAGCCCTGACCCAGGAATAACCTATAAAGGAATACATCCTAATAATACAGTTCGAATCAACTCTAATCTATCCTAACAAAAATGCACTAATCACAGGCGCAACCCAGCGAACCCGCGTATAAAAAGAGATATATTTACACTTATTTAATTTTTGTAGTTAGTTATTATTTAGTTGCTTACTGTAAAATTAGGTTTGAGTTAGTTATAGTTACAACCACTGGCGGAGCTATGTACAAGTGAGGGTGTGCACTTGCACACCCTGAGTTCTTAGAAAATACACCCATAATCCTATTATAAACTGCATCTGCACACCCTGAATACTTAATAGTGCACTTGCTCACTGACCGCTGAACCATCTTTCTCTCATGGCAAAATATGTTTGACTATTTTCTGCTGCACTGCAATTTTACAATTTACTTTTTCTCACTTTATGTGATTTGAGTCATTTTATTTATTGACAGTATATGTCTTTTCGGTTTTGTTTCTTTACTTTTTTAATTTGAGTAACAAAAATCTTTTATTTTCTTTTATTACTTAATTGATACTTAATGTATTCATATTTTAGTTGCAAAAATTGAGCGGCTTGGAATCAAACCGTACTAAGGCCCCGTTTGGTTTGAGCTTATGAAAAATAACTTATGTAAATAAATAAGCTTTTATTTTAATTTATAAACTCTCACTAACGAAAATTGTATCTTCATAAACGAGTTTTTCATAAACTACCTTAAAAACTTATAAATAG
>Ga0315913_1000048_pt1 | contig 60678 bp, 39 predicted proteins | sample MpolsnodulesMG_FD_207736 | JGI IMG/M metagenome (GOLD analysis project Ga0315913, IMG submission 207736) | Medicago polymorpha root nodule microbial communities from Los Angeles, California, United States - small nodules | ecosystem: Host-associated > Plants > Roots > Nodule | place: USA...
CAATAAGTTTGCATGGCATAACTTGAATATAGTTATGAAGTGGTTCTACTCTTAATAGTGGTAAATATGATCACTTCAGATACATACATTTTTATCTTTCCTAGAATTCTTGGATGAGTTTGCATTTAGTTAATGTTCTAATGATGCCAAAATGATTTGTATTTGCAGTTGTTAGGAGAGAGCTCGGCTGAGTAAGAACCTTTCCCTCCCTTTCTTTGTTTTAAGTTTCTTATGATTTATATTCTGTTTTGAAATGCCAATGGTTGATTATTTTAGGTCATTGAGCAAGAATGCTTTGCGAAACAAGAAAAAGAGGGAGAAACAGAAGGAGAAAAAGGCTGCTGCAGACGCCAGTTCGTGATTGCATCATGGTTCCCCCGACTCATTTTATACACCTGTATTTCTGCTATCAAATGATTGAAAATTTGAGGCTCGGCTTAAGTTTTCTAGATTTAATTGTATCACTGTCCCCGGAAGCAAACTTTAGGCAGTTTTGTTTTGATCGGATTTTGAGATGATTAAAGTTGTGTTGGGTATGTGCTTTCTCAGTTTTGTTCCAATGGCGACATGAGTAGGGAGAAGTGAAATACTGAGCAGGTGGATTACACAACATACACACATAAGGAAGAAAGGAGTAAAAGTAAACTTTATCCACTGAGTATATTTTATGCATGATATTATTATATTCGTGTGTTGAATAACTTAAGCTCAGTTATTGAAGTTCGACTTTCTACTATTAAATTTAACGTCCATGTAGCCGGTGGATAAGTTTGATGTCATTTCGCCATTAATGTATAAACTCTCAATTTAATCTTTAAACATATGTGGAGTAGTATTTCTGTTTTGTAATACTTTAAACATAAACAATTTGTCAATTTAATTTATGTTATTAAGATATTAGAGACTAAATCACAAAAAGGAACATAAAAGGCGAACAAACTTAGCACTGATCAACAAATAGCATGGAAATTATATTAATGATATTAGGTAATAAAATTGTTTAATCATACTGGTTTTTATAACATTAAGCATTCCAACCAAGATAATGCGTTTACATTATGAAAGTAAACTTGGGTTGCATTTTTAAGTTATGTAATGCACAAGGTAAACTTCGAGAGTAATATTCCGACATAGGTGTAACTTCCATGAATGAATTGTAATTCCTTCAAAAAAATATAAATTATGTATTAAAAATTATGTCAAGAGTTTAATTAGTATACTCTGCCATTGTATAATTATTTTACACATACATCCAATGATATGTTGCCATATTAACTAATAAATATTAAAACACATGAGTTGTCATTGATGAAATATACTAATTAAACTCGTGTCAATTTATTTCACCAAAAATTATACATTAATTTTTCTCAAAAAACTTTTAATTAATGAATCTTTAACATGTCCCTAAGATCTCATGTTGGCATGACCCTAATCACATCTAGTAATTTTTAGTGATTCTTATATCTAGGGACAACCATTTTTGTATAAGTGCTTAAGTTTTGAAGACTCGAAAATTTTGTAATTTGAAAATGATTGTAAACGGGATCATGATTAATGACATTTAAAATCGTAATCAACTACATTAAGTAGATTAATAATGAACTACTTTTTTTTTTACAAAAATAAACGACATTTATTCAAATTGATAGAGTACATCGATACAATACAAATCTAAATTTGCTAAAAACAAAAGGGATGTACCACTTATTGAACTACTTATGCTATGCTATAATTATGTATTCACTCATTGAATGTAAATAACAACATATTTAAGCGATGATTTTTTTTTATGGAAAGTATTTTTCAAAAAAAAAAAATCACTTGAAAAATTTGTGTGAACTGCGGAAGTTTCAATCAACAATCTCAAGTTTCTCATACACAAAAATGCTGTATTTTATTTTAATTATCATCAATTTTTGAACGGAAACAATTGGATCTTCTCAGTTGAATCGCATGCTATTTAAAAATTAGAAAAGTACAATATAACACTCTGTAATACTTTATCAAAATTGACAACTTGACAAAAATTTAATATGCCAGAGATGTGAAGTTTCCAATCAATAATTATACAAGTTACACGCCCATCTAAGCAGGTGATGAGGTTCAAAATTGGTGGATTAATAGAGCGATATTGTAACGTAAGGCGTATTAACAATATCAACTCCTGAATCTGATACTTCGACTGATAGTTGCATTAATTCCAGTGGATTCCCCGCCATAAGGTGCATTTGGCCTTCTGATACTCTGAACCTGTCCCTGGCGACTCTTAACGGCTTTTTGATGCTTGAGCTGCACGAGTTACCAAAAGCACGACAAACAGTAAACAAGAAAGGCACCAATCGAACATTTAAATTTGACGAGTTTGTTGACCATTTTAAGAGTAAGTGAAAGTACCTTGTAGTTCTTTCTAGGATTCTTCTTATCCTTGTTGCGACTACGAGTTAGTCCTCTGTTCTTCGACATCTACAGCACATTGGTCACCAAGTTAAGACTTACAAATTTGCAGAAATATTGAACAATTAGAGTGAACCTGATGAGATCAAGTAAGAACCTGAGAAGTGATATAGCGCTTTCCATCCGCAGTCTCCTCTGGCAAAGAGGGGACAGCTGATTTCCTGAAAAAGCAAAACAAACTTTAGTTTCATATTGAAGAAGATGGAAATATCCCAGGCAAAGGACCTCCAAAACTTCACCTTGAAGAGGTTGAGTAGGTCACAGCCTTTGCAGCGCGTTTTGCAGCTTGCAATTTTTCAACTTGTTTGTAAAATTCATTTTCTGAGTCACCCCCACTTTCAATGTCCTCTTCACCAACTTCATGAGATACAAGATCATCCATTTGATCATCACCATCATCATTATCATCCTCAATCGTAACTCCAGCACCAGCCATCACCCGCTTCTCATGTCTTTCCCGTCGTTCACCAATAGTGTCTCTCTTGGGCAAATCATCATCACCAGAAGCCACCTGAACACAAAGGGATCAGACAGATATTTCAAAAAATGAAAACAGGGGAAAAGATTTCATCTGAGATCATGAATATCACAAACTACAGATTGCGTACATTATATATGAATAAACTAAACTAAAGTTAGCAATAGTCTGGGTAATAGTTCAGTCGTCAGCCTCAGTTTCTAAGAAGCATTATGGATAATAGTGAAAAGACGGACACTAACATGTCTGTCTATTTTTTCTATTGTGTTTCACTGCATACACGTGTGTGTGTGTGTGTAATATCCATTTTAAGATAATTTGCTTCTATCAATTTCATAATATATGTGATCCAATTTATCTAGATTTTAGTTTCAACATTCTGAGTTGTATGTTTTAAAATTTAAGTCTAAATAAGAATTAAGTTGTGAAGGGAAAATTTATACAGAAAAAGGTCGACCAAATTGTAGTTATAAAATTCCCTCAAGTATTGTGTAAATTAAAATTCGGAAAAGAGTTGTATATCTTATTTCTAAGAATTTGGGTTGCACCTGATTCAACCCTTACAACATCGGCCTGTAAGGTGAGGGGTGCCACTCTTTATAAACTCATTTCAGGCCTTAAATTTTTCCAAATACACCTCCTCACGCCTGGCTCAACCAAGTAAGCTATATCCCCCCCCTGCTCTTCACTATGTTGTTCTACTGTTGATGCCAACGGTAACATCGGACAAAGAACAACCACACGAGTGTTTAAGGCTCCCCCGGAAGTCTTAAACAGTGGTATCAGAGTCAGATTAAGGGTGGCGATGTGGGAATGGACCCAGAATCCACGCTAAGCGTGTAGGCAGGTATTGAATTCGTAATGAAGTCCCACACTGTTAAGGTTCCCATATTGGATGTATATGTGGTTGGACACCCTCATATGGGTATTGAAGTTGTATTGGAGTCCCACATGATAAGGTTCTCCGGCAAGTGGATGTGTTTGTCTGGTTGGACACCCTCAACTCATTAACTATCTTTTGAGAGAGAGATCCAAACTCGTTTAACAGTGTTGTTAAGAACAAATTTGTAAAAAAATGTCTGACCAAAATTGGTAGTTACTTCTAGAGTTGTCTTTTATATTGTAGTATAGATAACATGCAGTAAAAGCAGGACTTCATGTTGGTTTCTCAGGATATTCCTTTTTGAATAGACAAGAGACTAATATCCTAGGATACAATCAAACACCGAAAGTAGAAGACCCGTCCCAATGACATTTTTTCAACTCGAGATTAAAAGGATACTTCTTGTAAGTATCTTACAAATGCAGGTCACCATGAATTACAAATGAAACTAGAAATCAGAATCCATCAATAAAAATCTCAATGGGTACCTTGAGTTTCTTCAGATTAGCATTAACAAACGGTGAAACTTTACTGGAGACAAGACCATTAGACAGACCAGCTGGCCCATTAACAACCACAGCATCATCAAAATCATCATATGTTGCAAGCTGGCTGTGAAATTTGTAAATTGTGTCAGTAAGATCGCAGATGTTGGAAACAAGCAAAGCAAAAGATATAGAAGAGTGAAGCTATACCCATTAGCTGGTCTCGAACGCTTTTGAGAATTACTAGGCTTTGGAGCAATTTGACTATACAAACCCTTTTGTTTCAATTTTTCCTCAAGGGAAGCTCTAACTTTCAACATTTCTGAACTCTGCACGCCAATGTGATCCTTCTGCCATGTTAAGGTGCAACAGTTAAATTATTAACCTTTTACAACAATAGATAAAATAAAATCAAAGATTAAACAAACTTCAAGATCTATAATTCACCTGATCTTTTACTTTTCTTCCTTTTTTTGCACCATCCTTTGAGGAATCTGATTTTTTCATCTCAACTACATTGCTAGGCTGCAGCAGTGCATAAAAATGAACTGTTGAGGACTTGTGGTCACTTTTTAAGATTTTAAATAAGACATAAATATATAAGCCAAGATTAAAAAGTGATCACTACCACTGCTTCTTCTGGTGATTCAGCAGAGACCAGAGGCTGTTCTTCGCTTATAGCGATAGAATCGGCTGGCATTGGAGCATTCTCATTATCTGATTTTACTACTGTTGCAAACATGCTACTTGCTTTAAGAATGTCTTCAAATTCAACTGGAAGTTCAGAGTCAAGTTGTTTTGTCTGTTGAGCGAGGCATGATTAGAAATTTGCAAAATCTTAAAGACAACCGAGTACATTTCAGATTTGATATTTCTATGAAATTAGGCACAAATGGGTGTAAATTATACAGTTAACTATGCAATTTTAACATTGGAGTTCATACATTAATCTACTTTGAAGTATACAAAGTCCTCCATAGTGTAAGCAAGGCTACCAATGTAGGATGTATGCAAAATAATACACTATCCAATATAAGCACAGGCATTTCCAATAAATTAAGATGAATCATTGATTATCGTAAATACAGGACCAAAACGGCAATAATACTGTAAAATTATAGCAACTCTAATGCTGTTGTATATACTACATCCAGTTTATTTCATTAATGAATTGTCCATAATACAAGAAAGTCGAAGACTTCAAATAAGATGTGTAGTCCATAATACAAGAAACCAAAGATATTCAAATAAGATGGACAGTCCACAGTACAAAAAAGTTAAAGACATTCAAAAGAGAGATAACTGACTCCATCTAGCAGAAGCTAAACATGGAACTCATTCATATTGATCATGTTCACATGCAGTGATGTCAATCTCGAATAGCGAAAATAGCAGTTTGTTCAAATTCTGCTACATAACAGTGCTATAGCCCGTGTTTTAAAACCAGGACCGGACATAACTGCCGGTCCGGTACAGTCATCGGATCAGCTATGCATCCAAACTGGTGATGATGATGATATTAAACTGGTATCAAACCGATCGAACCAGTATAACCGTCAACCCGGCTTGCTACTGAAGCTAAAAAAAAACACATGAAACAGAAAGAAAAGCAACCAAAAACTTAAACATGAAGCAATGAAATCACTGTAAATCGGGGGTGGAAGAATACAGGATGATATAAGCGAGAAAGAAGGAATAAAGGTTTGGGTTGAGACTTGAAAGAAGAAAAATAAAAAAATATGACTATTGACTATCAAATGAAAATGACACTATCAAAAAATGTAGACGGTCATCAGGTAAAGATGGCAACAGACTGTTTGGTCAAGGCATAATCTGGGATGAGTGACTTTATGTAATGGGATTGGGCTATAAACATATGAAAGTTAATTAATAAAATAATATAATAAGACAGTTTCGATGCTATGATAAAAAATAAAATAAAAAAACTCCAATTGTTTCTTAATATGTCATGAATATTTTTTAACAGTGACCGGGTCATGCGGTGTGACCTCTAACCCGGTGCTTTGATTGGGTTGAAGGCCGGTCTGGTTTTTAAAACAATGACTATTGCGCCGCTATAGCCACTGTTTGAACATTTAGTACCAAACAATGTATTGCAGAACAAAGCAATTTGTTAGAATTCGGCTACGATATTGCGGAGCTATAGCCGCTATTTAACAACAATGTTTATATGACTAGTATATGACTACAGAAACTACATTAAATCCTTACAAGTCACAGAAGCTAGCTAGTTTAAAAAGAAAATACCTGATTCATTAATTCCTTGATCTCTTCAAGGCGAGCTATTACAGGATGATGATCAACTGGCTGCCCTTCGGACTTGAGTAGAAGGTAGAAGGTTATAGCTTGGCAATAGGACAGCAAAATAAGCTGCTTCAACTCAAAATAACGCACTCCTCCTTCCATAACTATTTCCCCCTTTTTAACCTTCACAAGAGATGAAATTTGTAACACAATATGGACTTCATTCACATCCAAGTAGAACAACATAAATAAGTACAATGAAAAAGAAAACTATTGTCTATAGGTATGAACAATAAGAGTTTGTATTCTAAATTCAATCATAAAGTAGGATAGATCAAGACACAGATACACTTAAAAACAGTGGAAATATAGTTATAACACTATAATTCCTCACCGGGTCCCCAATGTCTCGGTAAACAGAATAAAACGAAAAGTACCTAAAGCTTAAAGAGACGCAAAAAATGAAAGGAGGAAATAACTAAGATAATCACAATTAAGCCTCACTAGATATATTTTTGATGAATATATAAATATCAATTGACTGATTCTAATCTTCTAGAGTCCACCGACCCCAGAACCATTTTCCGGCAATATCCCATTCCAAGTCATTCACAATGAGGATGCTTTCATTAGGTTACGTGGTTTTCAATTTCATAATATTTTTGGTTACAAAAATATTCATTAAACTTCAATTACTGTAGGCATTGACTATTTATTTAATAAAAATACATGTCATTATCAACCTCTTCACATAGTTTTGGAATTACTCATAGAAAAAATGGGCAGGTAAAAACAAAGAACAAGAGTGAAAGAAAAACCTTGCTTAAAAATGGGTTAATTTTGAATTCAAGTTGTTTGTGTGCCTCGTTTAATTCTGACAACCAATCAACTAATTCTGGGGCAGTCCTGCAAAGAGAAGATAGTCGCTAATTCAAGAAGCACAAGCAAATCTATCATATGATAAAGTTTAATGATCGGTGTAACTACAATTCAGCAAAGAAAAATATGGGTTGAAAAGAAGAGGGTGTATATGTAAGGCCATAACAGCAATAAAGGGCGTGTGATCCAATTTTGTCAGGATTCAACACCTGCCCTCAAGGTAGACGTGCATCCACATCTCTGCTGAATATTGCTAGAAATCAAATGTTATGCTTTGAAAAGTGCTAATTTTAATGTTGTTATGCTGAAAAGTGTTCATTTTAATGCTGAATGCAGCTTTACACTATACTCCTAGCATCGTGACTATCTTGGGCAATGGCATATCAGACATCTAAAAGGATCTACTCCAACAAAAAAATAAAAATCATGCTGATTGGTAATGAATCTGAACTGCTTCACAAAATGAAAATTATTTTATTTAAAACTAATTATCCTCAAAGCAATGGCAATCAGCAAACACAGTCGAAGACATTTCTCAAACTGCACATGTAAAATCATCAAGGCAATAGCTGAGATTTCTACTGGGTTGGTCAGGTTTTCCTTATTTCATTGTTTACCCTCAAATTGGGCCTTTTCATCTAAAGTAGGACAAATTACCTTCTTACATTCTTTTCTTTTTCAATCAATTTTGGTAGGTCATTTCTAGCCATCTTTTCGGTTTTGGGTTGCCATGTTTTTCCATTGATGTCCATAATATCCTGAGTATATACATAGATAGATATGTTTCTCTATTCACCAATGGTTTCAAAAGATAATCTTGACTAGTCTTCCCTTGGCTAATCAGTTTTCTAATACAGCACCGCAAACACCAAACTTCCTCCATTCGCTCCTCTAAAATTCAAAGTGGTTTAGGTTTTGTCTTTCATTTTTTCAATTTCAATTTGGCAATCCAATATATGCTTACTCTTGAAATCAGTTTTTTTCATCAGTAGGTAATTCACAGCTATGAATGAAATGGATGCAATGTCATTATCTGGTTTAGTAGCAAAGGGCACAAAGCATGAAATAGCAACACAATCGATATATATCAATGGCAATATGAGGACGAATATTCTAACCTATACAGAACGTTCATTTGCTCCTCCTTTGACAAAGCACCCAGATCCTCGACATTGGAAGTTACATTATCCGATGAATCCTGTAAAGATATACAAGATTACTAAATGTTTGTTGACAAATTCTACACCTCGTGAGCACTTTTTCATCCATTAATGTGGAAACCGACCATGCCTAGGCAACATAACATTGAAATGTTAAGCAGAACTCACCTTAAAAGTTAATTTCTCATTATCTTTGTCTTCCACAAGGTCAAAATCTTCCTCTGTAAATTGTTTTGCTCTCTCCCTTTGTTCTTTCGTTGCAATTTCTTCCTCTAACTTTGGGGCCTCGTCATCACTTGATTGTAGCTTAAACCAACAAGTTACAATTATTCAAGAGAAACAATAAAAAGTAAGGGAAAATAATCATCAATGTTTTAGATATTACACACGGCAAAATCCTTTATAAATATTATGCTCAAATCCTCACCTCAAAATTACGATTATCAGCACCATGTCGGTGCTTTCTTCCAACGATAGTTTTCTTAATACCTTCATCATCTTCTTCATCCTGCATTCCGTCTTCATCTCCACCATGCAACGACTTGAAATATTTCTGTTGCCTAATTACTAAACAAAACAAACATGTATATTTATCAGAATCACACCTTTTGAATAAATTCGACTTTAAAAACTTCACAAAGTAACAAAGGAAATTAATCAAGAATCATTTCCCTAAACCCAACCTATACATGCATATAAAAACTTGGCAGTCAAGAATTTCAATTTTTAACAAACATGTATCCCAGAGGGAATTTGTTAGTTTTGATATATATTACATCATTCATCTCTATCAAATTCAACTCAATAATTTAAGAAATATATACTGCTTGAAAAATATCATACTTTGTCCAATAAAGCCCTTCTCCTTGCCATCATATTCGTCCTCATCATCATCATCTTCATCCTCCTCCTCCTCCTCCTCACCCTCATCAGTATCATCAGTATCAATATCCTTTAAACAAAACAAAAAATGTCATAAAATTAACGAAACAAGTTGAAAGTAAAACTCGGAAAATACATTGAGTTAAACACAAAACCAGATTTGGCATAATGATAACCTTATTATCGAAAACAGGCATTTCATCATCTTCATCTGATTCAGTAGAATCAGCATTAATGTCAAGCGGAACAATATCCCTCTGCTTGTGAACTGCGAATCAAAATCAACAAAGCAATATTACGAAATTAGAACTAGAGTAATAGCTTAATAATCAAATTTTACTCAACATGTGAAAAGGATAGTTACAGATATCAATCTCGTCGTCCATGTCTTCGGTGGAAAAGTTATAACGGTCGCGTCGGGAAGTTGTTGTAGCGTCTTTCTTCTTCTGATAACTTTTGCTTCCTCCTCCTTTCTTCGCCATTCTGTGTTGTTTTTTTTCCCCGCTGAAATATTAAATAGTACAGTTTCAGAACAGAGAGCGAATACCGAAGGTTGGAGAAGTAACGCGGGGGAGTGCGACGGAACGCTGCGCAGTTGGGAAGGGAAGGGTATTAGGGTTTATGAATTATGGAGATAAAATAGGTTGCTGTGTGCGAGGCTACAGACTTCACTTCACTGCACTTGGTTGTTTGAACAGGTTTTTGACCCGAACCAGTTTCTCTCGGGTATTTTACTTTGGTTTCGTGGGGTTTAGTGATAGTTTCATTTTCTTTATTAAATTATAGATGTTAATATAATGATTTTTTAAAAAAAAAAAATTGAAAGAACTGGATAAATGAACATATAATATTTTAATCGTGTTAAATTTATTTTAAAAAAATATTTTATATTTTTTCGTAATTTAAAAAAGAAAAGTGAGTCTTTACATTTCGATTGTGTTAGAGTCTAACCGACGTAGAAGATAACAAACAAATGTTCAGGGGCAAAGGAAGATGCGATGGATCCAGACCATCTTAGATGTAAGACCCCAAGCCTTAGCACGAGACACCAGAGCTCCGTCATGAGGACTACGAGCATGCAGATGTTTAGGATGTTGAGGATTATGAGATGCTAAACGGGGAAGCACTCGATATGGATTCATATCCTAGAGGCCCATCAGATACGTCGGTCCGTAGCTTGTATGCACATCATGTGGCCATACACGTATAGGAGGGAGATGTATTTTTGTATTTGTTTTATTATTTTTGTGATATGTTTTATTATTGTACGTGGATAATTTAAATTGACAAATTTTTTTTTTTATAATTCCCTCCCAATTTAGAGTGCGTCAATAATAGGAAGAAATTGAAAAAAGTTGTGAAAAGTGAATAAGCAGTGGTTAAAAAGCGCTATCATGGTGGTTTTTTCTGACTTACGTGTACAAACTATATCATTATATATCAACTTTCTTGATTGTGTGTTGTCTGTCGAGGACTTTGGAGATAATGTGCTACATAGTTCTGAGATAACATACCAATACGTGAGATGATATTTCAGGATCTTACATTTGTATGTGCCTCTCAAACATGCGATAGATCTTCTTAGCCACCCAAGTAAAAGACCTCGACGAGATTGTTGTTAGATAGAAACATAACATGCAATATGTAGACATGAGCCCACGATTATGCTGCATCATGAAGATGACCACTGAGATATTGTCTAGTGGCTAAGTGGAGCATGGAGGTCCAGTCTGGCAGAGTTTGGAACGAATCACTGTTTAAGCTTGGGGAGGGATAATGTATCGTTAAAAGAGGGAGACATGCCACTCAATATGGTTTGTGTGATTTTGATTCTTTGTTTAGAATATGTTGTCTAGTTTGGATATGTTTTTTTTTTAATATTTTGTATAATTTGGATATCGGTTTATGCATGCATAATATTATTATTATGATGTGCTATACCTTCATTATATATTGTGTCAGATGTCACGCTCTGGTGTGTATTGCAACTCGATATATATCTGCAAAAAATTGTGTTTTGTGTCACAAATATTTAGATCTTGTTATGACACATTTCAAATTATATAATCATAACATACATTTTATGCAAGGTAATTAAAACTGGACCGGACCGGCCAGTTCAACCGGTCTAACCGTGAACCGAACCCATGTCCGGTACGAAATGGCCTAAAAACCGCTCTATCATGAAACCAGAAAACAAACCGGGAAACCGGTGAAACCGAATAAAACTAGCGGTTCAGAGGATTTGACAGGTTGAACCGGACTTTGGTTGTTTTCTTCACAAAAAAAAAGAGACGAGAACTATGACTGGTTTTAATTTCTTCTTCTTTTTTCATTTCTCAACAAAAGGCAACACATAAGAATCCCTCATTCAGAGTATTCATTTAACAAATTTAGATTCAGATATAAGAAAGGTTGAAATATAGTGATTGAAAAATGATAAATTCAGATCCATTCAAAGTATTCATTTAGCATTGAAAGATGATGAAGAGAGAATTGGACATATGATTCCATTCAAGAAGAAGAAACACGAATTCATATTTAAGAATAGAATAAAGAATGAAGATGCAATAATAGAGTGATGGTTGCAAGCTGCGGCGGCTTTTGTTATCATTTAAGTATTTAACAATTCTAATTAGGGTTACGTATTACAACACAAACGGGCTTGGGCTACCCCTCTCGAGAAAAGTGGGGTTGAGCGACATATATACATATATAGGTGGTATTAAGCAAGTAAATTTCACTTTTATATTTTATTTTGGTTAATATAGTAAGAAACATGATCTTTTTTTCATCAAAGAATAGTAACAATCTTGATTTTATTTTTAAATAAAAGAAATGGTTTTATTTATTCCAATGTCACCTAATTTTTTTTTTTTATATATATATATATATATATATATATATATATATATATATATATAAATGAATTATTTTATTGAAAACGGTTCAACCCCGGTTGAACCTTTAAACCTTGAACCCATGCATTTTCCGGTTTGATGTTCGGTCCGGTACTTATTACCTTGATTTTATGCATTTAGACTATATAATATGAAATACGTCAACATACACATTGCAAATGCTCTTAGAAACTATCCAGACGAGGGGTTTGACATAATTCGAAATATAAATACAAAATATTATAAAAATGTTTCATTATTCGAATAAAGACAAAATGAAGATTTTAGAGGCGCACGAGAGACCGGGTAGGTAGGATTGGGCAAAAAAACCAAAAAACTAAGCCGAATTGTGGGACCGAAAAAACCGAACCATTACTAAATGTTATGGAACAGTTCACTTTGGTTCAAAACAGTTTCGTTCAGAACAGTTTAGTTCAGTTCGATTCAGTTTTAAAAGTTCTAAAACTCGATTTTGTTTGATTTTTTATATTTTTTCAAAGGTACCAATAATAACAATTTGGTTCAGTTCGAAAATAATTCGGTTCAATACAAAATACAAACAGTTTAATTCAATTTCAATTATTTTGAATTTAACAAACAATTCAGTTTGGTTCGGTTCCATTTTCATCCCGAATCAAACCATGCCAAGCTGGAAAGGTGGGGGACTTATAGACTAGCCCAGCCCAGCCCAATCCAATCCTATACAATGTTCCCTCCCTCTTGGTTCCGACACTGAAACTGCAAAATTCATTGTCTTCCATTTCAAACGCGCGTTCTCTTCTCCCATGCCATAGACAGCGTTCTTTTAACTTCAATGCCATTGCTCTCTCTACTCTATTCAAATGGCATGCTACTATAAGCACCACTCCTTCTTTCTTCACTCCCATTTCTTGTTTAGAACTATTCCATTTCCTCTCCGTCGCATTCACACCACCGCCACCGCCACCGCCGGAAGCTACTCTCGCAGTTTTCAATCACCAAACCTTCTTCGTTCTTCACGCGCACCACTCCCCAATGTAACACACTCGCGCAATTAACTTATTATTTTTATCCACCGTGCTTTTTATTCTTCTCTCGTTAAAAGCTTCGTTGGCTTTGGTTTGTTAGGGTTTTTGCAGTGTATCTTTGGATTCACATAAAGATGGAGTTGTTTCTGCAACTTCTCCGAGCACCGGAACAGTGCCTCCAGAAATTAATTACGGAGCTGCTCAACCTGTGCACATTGGTTCTGTTACCAATGCCGAAGCTGCGGCGAATGGCAGAGTGATGCTTATTGATGGCACATCCGTGATTCATAGAGCATACTACAAGCTTTTAGGTATGCATTTGGATAAGCAACTTATTTGCAGCTTATAACACAAATGTGTGTGTATAAGCTATTTCTATAGCAAATGATAAAATGTTGTTAAATCATTTTTGTATAAGCTATAAGCTGTTTTCATTTTTGTTGACCTCCTACGTAGAGTTCAAAGGTCATGCATAACAATGTCACGTCTCCTAGGTCCGTGAATGTTGTGTTTAGGAGGATCGGTTTTGCCATCCGAAAAATTAAAAAGATGATATTAACTGTTTTAGTTGAAAACAGCTTATGCTAAATATCATAAGATGTTTTCATAAGCTCTCCCAAACAGCCATGCAAAACTTATGCTAGTAGATAGATATATTCAAATAAACCAATCCCAACAAGCCCCATGTGTGCTATTGTTCCTTTTGCTACTTTTAATGTCTTCTAGAATGTTTTGGTGAATTGTTATGCATTTGCGATTGTTTTTGAGCCAGTGAATTTTAATTATGTTAGTACTTGTTTGATAAACTTTTTGGGTTTTATTTATGTGCTTCGCTGTTGATAAATTTAGAAGCGATTTTGCCTTCCTCTTATTTTTATTGGTTTTTCGTATTTGGGATTTTGTTTGAGAAATGTAACTGATCATTGGTTTGATAGCAAAATTGCACCATGGTCATCTAGCACATGCCGATGGAAATGGAGATTGGGTTTTGACAATTTTTTCAGCACTATCATTTGTAAGTTATTTGTTATATTCTTATATGAAGTTGTAGAATTTGCAAAAATTTATGATCATGGATCAATTTTTTGGCATCTTGGTGCATTGTTTTTTTAATGCTGTACCTTGTTTCTTTGATGTTGTTATTCTGATCTCTGACCAGTAGATGAAGGGCATTTCCCACCCTCATCAAGACTTTTCTGAATTTTGTGGAAAAATATTAACTTTTTATGGTGAGCACTAATTTTAATGCCCAACTTTGGTTAAAAAGATAAGAGATTAATTTGAGACGTGAATGAATTGATAAATGAAACCTTGATTCAAGATAATTTTTATAAACTATTCTTGGAATGAAAATTTGTGAGGCTTTAGACTCAGCCTTATCATGTAAACCATTTGTCTAAGTGCATAATGATGTAGTGTTTATTGTGTCAGAAAATGCTGAAGTGTCAGTAGCAACAGTCTTAGAAGAGCTAAAAATGAGCTATTTTCTAGCACAACTGTCTCGATGAGACACACGGGCTTGATGAAAATTAATTCTAGTTTACATTGAAGAAACTTTGCGGTGTTTTTGTCCTCAATCAAGAAAGGAGAAAAATAATGCAGTGTTTTTTATAATCATTCAAATTAAATCTTAAGTTTTTCATTTGTTTCATTAACAAGCAAATATGATAATTTTTACTGTGGTTGAATGTGCGGAGAAGTTTCAATTTTTATCTTTTAGTTACTCTTGTTTTTTCTTTCTCTCTTGCAGATTATTGATGTTCTGGAATTCATTCCTTCCCATGTGGTGGTATGTTTTGTTCATTATGCATTGATTTGCATGAAAAGCTTGCATTTCCTTTAAATTTGTCATCCTCACATTTATCTGTGTGAAAACCTTGCATTTCCCCTGTCGTGTTCAGTGTTTACAATCAGTTAGTCTGACTATCTAGTATTGTTTCTTTTGCGTGCAGGTAGTGTTTGACCATGATGGTAAGATATCAAATTCCGCCTCTATATTTGCTAGTATATTTTGCGACCTATTTGATCTTTCATGGTAATAGAAAGTACTGTTCTTATTTCAAAAAAAAAGAAGTACTGTTCTTTTAATTATTATGATACTTATATTTTGATTATTTTATTTTTGGGTTTATGGTTGCATTGATGATAAATTGAGTAGAAGTTTAGTTTGCATGCAGTGCTGTGTTATGCACCTTATGTTTTGATTAAGACCATGTTGGTTTTCTGAACCAAATTAGGATTATTTTATTGACCAAAAAACATTATAAAAAAATTATCAACTATATATAATCACAATGACAATATAGATGCTGTGGGAAAAAGTGGACTATAAAGATGACATGATGGACCTAGGGGGTACTTGTGTAAACATTTTACTCGAGCATCAGTAAACACTTATTATAGGAGAGCTTATGTATAAGTTGTTCTTACAATCAAAAAGATATTGAGGATAAGCTCCGTGTATAAGTTGTTTCTATAAGCTATCTTGGAGAGCTTACGAAAAGCGATTAAAACAGTTTTTGGGTATATCTTAAGTTATTTATAATATAAGTTCTTCCAAAAAATGTGAAAGTACTTATGTCATAAGCAAAGTAGCTCCCCCAAATGCCTCCTTAGCGGATGAAGCCCTAAAATTGGAAATGCATTTAAGTTAATCAAAAGCAGAATGGACACACATGCAACATATGTACAGTTAATACGGTCTTTAACGTTAGGAGGCTTAATCAATTAGGTCTAGATTTTCAACTGATCAGCCATCAATGATTTGGATTCAAACAACACTGTTGTCTATGAAGCCACTTCGATTTTTTTTCAACAACAAAAAATACAGCGAGGATGTGTCAAAAAATATTTATGCAAATATAATAATTTGTCGTTCAGTTTAACATGCACATATCTTTTTAGTCTGAATTCCAGACTTGGCCTTAATTTTTTTTTGTCATATCATTTAGCCTTTAAGTGTCCTGATCCTCTGCCAGCAATACTGGCTTTACACTGTTTTCTTTCTTTTATACGAAGTATTTAAGATTTTCAGTTGTGCATAAAGCTATATGATTCTTCTGACATGTTAGTGTCTCATTAAATCTTTGACTATGTATTTCTGCCATTGCTCTATGCTGCTGAAGTGAACTATCTTTTCTGTTCCTGCTGAAGTATTAGACAGTTGTTTTTTTACAGAACAAACAACAATGGGAGTTTTTTAACAAAAAAATAACAGGGTTGAATGCTTTTATGCTATTAATGCAAGATTTTTATTCTCTTTTTGTCATATCTTGTACTAATGCATTCATATTGTGGTTTATTTTAATCATAAATAAAAGAAGACAAATATATATGACAGTGAATAGAAGTAATTTGATGCCCAATCATTAAGTTATGAGATAGTTGCATCCTTTAGCTAGGTTAAAAATCAAAGAGATGGGAATCTTTTCACCCTTGGAAAGCATCAATAGATAAATGAATTACTGTTTGATACATGATTCCCCACCAAGCTCTTGCACTGATAACCAAGGATGTTGAGTTTATGTAAAACTTATCATGATCAATGAATATAGGAGGAATATTACGTTCAGTTGAGTGCAAGTTGCTTCTACAAGCTGTTGATGCACCGGTGGTATCTGGGCACACTAAGGATCTGATCACATCATTTTGTGTCTTTTTCTCCCTAGAGTCTAACTTACATTTCTTAAGGTCTTTGTTTTGTAAAGCCTCTCTGTTCAAGTAAAATCTTAATAAAGGAATCCTTTTCATTTCAGGAATTCCATTTCGTCAGACTCTTAATTCATCAAAACAAAGTTTTACTGCTAAAGGTATGTTAAATTTTGAGTTTCAGTATCTTTGAGTGATGAAATCGAAATGTAAGACCAATATCAGAATTTAAACCCCTTTATATTGTAGTTATATTGCACAGGGGCAGAATGAGCGTAGTTTTTTTTTCATCAAAAAAAGAAGAGTGTAGTTTAGTTTTCAGTTTTTTCGTTCTTTAATTTTGTCAGAGGCCTAAGTTATGATAACAGTATGGACAGGTTATTTATTGAAAAAGGAACAATAGCAGAAGAAAAACTCTCTGTTAGAGAGATGTAAAAAAACAATATAGCATTCTCTGTCCCTTTGAACCATTTAGGCCTTTCTCTCCACAGTTCTCATCAAATTTCTCCTATTTGTGCATTTAAATTTTTTGGCTTCCCCAAATAAATTAACTTTAACCCTCCCTGCCCACCTTAAACAAAGCTCCTGCCCTTCCTATTGGTGATACGTACTAGGTAGTAGGTATACCTTTTGATGTTCATATAGTCTAGGCTAATTCATTCGGATGAAGTACTTTGGTCATCATAAGCTAGGCGGTAATCCAGATAATAATCTCAACTGCTTTGGTGGGGCATAACAAGAACGAAAGGTTCTAGACTTTGAAGGATATAATGCTTTCAATGACATTTCTAGCTGAAGGTGCTGGAGTTTCTACTCCTCGGGTGATTCCTTGTACTTGTTCCTTTTGGACTTTAGCCCTCTCGTTTCCCCAAAAAAATCATAATTATGTTCTTCCCATGCCTGTTCTTTCTCATTTTTATTTATATCCCTTATTCAAGCTTCATTGGGGACCACAATATCTATCTGCTTAGAATTGTAGGCTGTTGTCATATGCATGACCTTGCCATTTTATTCTGTTCTTATTTGTCCCACTTTGGATTTTAATGATGCTTTGATTCAATTGGACTGGGATAGTTAATACTTAATACTGTGTTTTGTGGTATTTTTGGAAGAATACAAGTTAAATGACTAGTTAACCTTTTGATTTGAGATTTACCCGATTCTTTGACCTTGTTTTTAACATTGTTTTACAGCTTCTTAATGTTATGCGTCCTAATTTCATGCGCACTTTGTTTGAAGGCCAGAACTTTAGGCACAATCTATACCCTGCGTACAAGAGCAATCGTCCTCCTACTCCTGATACCATTGTTCAGGGACTTCAATACCTCAAAGCATCCATCAAGGCCATGGCCATAAAAGTCATTGAGGCAAGTTGTGGATTTTTATCGTGACAGGTTTAAGTGAGTATAAAACTGATATAAATTCATTAAATGATAGGTTCCAGGTGTAGAAGCAGATGATGTGATTGGAACATTAGCCTTAAGGAGTGTTGATGCTGGGTACAAGGTGATGTCTTTAATAGTTTCAAGATAGGAATGGTTCATACTCTCTAACTCCGATGTACCTTTACAAATTTTAAGAAAAATAAATATTTTCTTGACCAAATGAAAAGTGTACTACTTTAACTATAAGAGTGTATTCATGTTGCTGAATGAAACGGTTCGTTATGACATAACACTTCATATTATTATAATATTATGGATGCTCTTAAATCATGAACTCTGTTACTGAAAAGGGGGCCGTGGCAATTTATAATGGGAGTATTTCGCTTGAATAATGAAATTCTACGTAGCATAGCGTTGCTGCTTTAGTTATGGAAATGCCTTCAGTGATATTACCAAGCCCCTTTCACTAATGATTGTCTCTTCTTGATGATAGGTACGAGTTGTCTCCCCAGACAAGGACTTTTTTCAGATTCTATCTCCGTCGTTACGTCTCCTAAGACTTGCTCCACGTGGTGATCAGTTAGTATCAGACTTAATTTCTGGTTTAATATCATGTACTAGCTAATGATGTCTGGTTCTGCATTGGCGCCAGTTTTAAGTTTTAACTTATGCGCTATATAAATATTATGATATGATAAATGATCTTGCTCTCTATATATTTTTTCCCGTTTCTACTACTTTCTGAGTTCTATTAGGAAAGTTAAGAGATTAATGAGTTGGATCCAAATATGGTTTATGATAGAACAGTATGGCGTAATTTGATCTATGTACTCGACCCCCCTTAGTGGGATAAGGCTTGGTTGTTGTTGTTGTTGTACTACTCTTTGAGTTCTGTATTACATGAAAAATTATTAGTACAACCATATACTGGAGTGCTGGACAATTCAGTAACAATAATATACTTTCTCACACGTTAAATTAAAAACAAATTGCAACAAAGCTGCAGCGAAAAGGCATTCAAAATATGAAAGCCTGTTTACTTTCAAAAACATTTCCAATTTTCATTTTAATTCTTGTGTTCATTTTAAGTTGTTGCAAAGATATGAAAAACTCATGTGGTGAACGATTGTAATAGAGAGAATATAGAAGGCAAGCTAGGAAGAATACATTTTTCAGAAACAATGACAACATTGTTTTTGGCATTTTCAATATTTCTAAAAATTCTAGATCTATTTTCAAATATTGTAAAAGAAAATGCTGAGGGAAATATTGGATCTATATTCTCATATGTTTATTAGTTGAGGGAAAAAAGGAGAACATGAAAAATGGGAAGTAAACGGACCTTTACTTGTTTGATTGTAATCTTCCGTTCCAAGTAACAAAGTAGTTTACTCTTATGTTTTAAGACAGCTTTTTTTTTTCTTCTTCTCAATAGGATGGTTTCGTTTGGAGCTGAGGACTTTGCAGAGCGATTTGGAGGTCTGAAACCATCCCAGTTTGTGGATATGATTGCACTTTCTGGTGACAGATCTGATAATATTCCAGGTTATTTTTTCCTCCTCCCTTTGGAACATCATTTTATGAAACATGAGTAAAAATTGAACAAGGTTACCAAGTCCAGGAAGCTTTTCAAATACGAGGGCATACTTAATTTCTTATGTCACCATTGAAATCAATTGGTAATCAGATCTGTTAGTATATTAGGAATATTACTTCAGTATTAGAAGTCTTATTATGTCAGGAGTGTTTTATCCTCTACTTGTGCATGATCCAATACCCTATTTGTAAAATCTGTTCTGCCATTTATCCTTTCTATCTTTTTCCAATAATTTCAACAAGACTAATATCCTATACAATATATAGCATTATAGAAAATGTAAAAGAGAAGATTCACTTATTGAAAATGATAGACCTATTAAAGTAAAATGATAGACTAAAGTTTAAGTTCAGTTCCTGAAATTTACACATAATGGGGTCATTATTCTAGCAAACAACTAATTGAAGTGTACAAGGGAAAGAAAAAAAACTCCAATGCATTCCATTCTACAAGGAATTCCTTCCTCTAGGGTCATTCCTGTTTTGTGGAATCAAGGTCCGTCTTTCTTCGTGACAAACTAATGAATCATCATTACTTAAGTATATAATCGAGTATGGAATCACTGTTTAGTTTGAAGCATGCTTTTTAGTTTTCAGGGGATAAGTATGTTATATAAGCTTCTCAGATTTTATTAAGTATTTAATACTTGGAGTATTTTGTACATACAGGAGTTAATGGAATTGGAGACGTTTATGCTGTGCAATTGATCAGTAAATTTGGTGAGGTTTCATTAACTTTCTCATTCTTTTCACAAGTAAATAATGTTCTGGTATCATGAGAAGTTAACTTTCAGCAAGTACTTTGATTTTATTTCCAGAGTCAACTACCAAGAGTAGCCTGTCTTCGTATCTAATAAGCAGGTTTTTTTCTTTGCTCAAAGTGAGCATCTAAGGAAACTTGGTACGGGAAAAAAAAACGAGTGTGTTAGTAAATTTATTATGCACCCCTTATATTGGTCCACCGGGGGAATGTTTAGCAGGGAAGAGACAATGCTCACTGTGCTTATAACTGAATGTTGATGTGGCAAGAGGAGAGAGGTTAGGCTAGAATTTGGTAGGGTTTGCGCCGGAGGTTGTAGACTGAAGTCCTAGCCTATCTGTGCATACTCTTTTCTTTCTGTTTTTTGTTTCTGTGAAAGTTAGAGGTTCTGCACTGTATTTTCTGTATGTCTGTTGGAAATCCCGCCTCGAGCGGGAGGGGTGGTGTTGGTAATCCCACCTTTATTGCGATCTGCCCCTAGTTGCCTTGTGTTGGCTTTGAGGGGGTGGATTTAGTCCCACATCGGTTAGATAAGACTCTTGATAAGAGTCTTATAAAGAGGAGGCACTCATCACCTTACAAGCCGGTTTTGTAGGGATGAGTTAGGCCCCAAATTCCAACATGGTATCAGAGCCTATCCAAGATCTACCGTTGGGATTCCGCATTGCCACGCTTCATGCCCATTGGGTCCGAGCATGAGGGGGTGTGTTGGTGATCCCACCTTTATTGCGATCTGCCCCTAGTTGCCTCGTGTTGGCTTTAAGGGGGTGGATTTAGTCCCACATCGGTTAGATAAGACTCTTGATAAGAGTCTTATAAAGAGGAGGCACCCCTCACCTTACAAGCTGGTTTTGTGAGGATGAGTTAGGCCCCAAATTTCAACAATGTCATTGTGAATTACTTCTCCTGTAATCAAATAATTGGGTTCTTATCGTCATTCATCTGTGGTATTCTTTTTGAAGTGTTTGGCATGGCTGCAGAATCACATATTAGTTGTACCTATACTGGACTGTCCAGAAAATATAAATGTAAATTTATTAACCAAAAACTGCATATATTTCTGCAAATGTAACCATTTTTTCTTTTGGCTCTTTTTCTTTTTGTTTTTTGGTTCTCGTCCTTAGTATTGTTTTGGAAACTATATGGTTGCTTGGCTAGCATTTGATTATTTAGTCATCCAAATAATCAAATCATGTAGAACAAACTTATCTGAAAATAGTCTGTAATACTTTTGTATACATGCATGCATGATTTTAAGCAATCTCTCTCCACTTATTTGAATAGGCACATTGGAGAGGTTGTTGGAATCTGTTGACCAAATCAAAGAGGATCGTATTAGAAAGGTATTCCCGCTTCAGGGGTAAAGTTATTCATGTAATGGTTAAAAGTTCTCATTGGAGCATATTATACCTTATTTAATATGATTAATATGATCTATTTAGTATCTGAATGCCTTCCCTTGTTCGAAACTATACTGTATATAATATTAGTGGTTTTATCCACTATTATGACGTCAATGCCGACATTGTGATTTCTTTTGCAATTTTCTTTGCAGGCCTTAACTGAAAATGCTGAGCAGGCTATATTAAGCAAGGAACTGGCAAGCATCTCAATCTCTGATATTCTTTGTTTTTATTTATATACACTTTTTTCTCTGTTTCTTATTCTGTCTTTTTATCCTTTAAACTGAAATTTACATTTATACAAGTGTTTAAAATTATGACAGGCGTTGTTACGTTGTGATCTCCCATCCTACATGGTACCATTCACTGTAAAAGATCTCTTGTTTACTAAACCCGAGGTTTGTGGCTCCCAAGGCAGTTTGAATTTTCAATTTATATTTTTTAATTAGTTTTTGGCATGGACTTTTCAGTCCAACTATAGATTTTATTTAAAATTAAAAGCTCATATTTACCATCAAGTTTTTGTGCCATAAGCATAACCACGCTCTCTCATAACTAGATGGTGTTTGCATACTGTGGCGGTAGATGAGATTGAGAATAGATGCAGTTGCATACATGTTTGTGGGTTATTTTATTTGAATTTGAATACTCTTTGGGAATAAAAAGTGAACTTATGATCAAATGATCATTTGAAACTTTACCCAAGATATTCTAGCATTTCTGATTTTTGAATTCATAATTGTACTTTGGACATAATCTTATGCATTGTTATTAAATGCAATAAACTTCTGTAATTGTTTGGCAGTACGCTCTCATGCTCAACAGTCCACAATACATCTAACATTGTAAAATTAAATTGTGTACAGGACAATGGCAGCAAATTCAACAGCCTTTTAACAGCTATCAGTGCTTACGCAGAAGGGTTTTCAGCTGATCCTATCATCAGGAGAGTGTATCATTTGTGGGAAAAGTTGGATTCAAGGTGAAGTTCATTGAGATATCAGGTTTTCTTTGTATAGAGCAGAGATACTTCAAATGGAGAATGTCAATACTGGAACCACAATACAGCATGAGGGGATTTAAGTGTATATAGCACGTCGAGCATGTGTCTTTGTTGGGCAGATGTCAATGCATTCCAAGTGTTCTGCGATGAAAACAATTTTTTTGGTTATAAATTCCAAATTCATGGTTCTTTGTAGAATTTCTTTAGGTGGATGCTTTAGAACGCATGTAATAGGAAAATGACAAATTGGAAGGGACAATAGCTCTACTGGAATCAGACACGTGAATCCTACTTGTACCCAATGCCCATCTTCTGGGACCAGTCAGAACGTATACATAACTTCAAGAGGATGGTATTTTGTACGTATTTGTAATGTAATATGTGCTAAATTGATCTTACAGTGCATTGATGTTTTTGCTCCCTGTTTATATTAACGTTAAGTGGCCTCACTCGTTCATTAAAAAACAAATATTGATTTTTTTCAAATTTAAAAAAAATTGTTCATAGATTTCGAAATGCAATTGTATTTAGGATGTTGTTTTATGTTTTTATTTTAATCGTTAATGTTAAAAATCATTTAAACAATTAATTTATAAAGGAAAAAAGGCCAATCTTCGCTCAAAGCTAATACTTTGATTTATATTTTATTCTTATTTCTTAAGTTATGTGTAATGATTCATCTTTGAAATGAATATCACGTATCTAATCTCAATTAATAATATAAGGATCTTAAGAATATTCACTTTTAATGTAAAACAGTTCTACAGTGAAATATGTTTCAAATCATACATTTTTGTAAGTGTACGTTGAAATCGATAGTGTGAAAGAATAAATGTCTTCTTTTTTTTTTTGTCGAAAAAAGATTATGCTTTAGCTCATTTGTCTAAGAAAGATTTCGTCTGGTAATTGTTATTTTTTTAGAAGTTCATACTTTATTTTTTATTAGATTATAACATTTTCTAATAAGCTAATTCAAATAGCTTAAAATTGATAAGCACCCCATTAAATGTTAAATATATATTTTTATGTCATTTTATATTTATGAATTAATTCAACTGTTAATTTTAAAAATTACTCTAAAATCAATCAACTAACTTATCATCTATTTCTTTCTTTTTTTTTAATAAAAAGAGCCTAAGTGCACATTTATTTGACTCTTAATCTGATTGCCCTAATACTCAAAGGACCAAAACGTGATATTGAAATGAGAAACAAACTTAGCCAGGAGAAGTGGAACTATAAAATATAAAGAATTCGACAATGGAAATGATTAGGAGGATTATTTCATACCATAAAAATTCCTTCAAAATGCTCTCCCAATTCATGTTTTGAATTCTCTATAATGTATAGAATTCTCCATACAAGAGTCAAGAAAGGAGAACATTGCTCCCTTCGCCTTCCCTTTTCTCATTTTTTACTCTCCTTTGCTCTCTTAACTCCCAAGCAAAACCCTTAGGACAAAGGTGATTTGATTTCTATGACTCCTTACCATGGGCTATGCAAGTTGAGCATTGCTCTATAGAATAGTAAGACCCACAAAACAATGGATATGGGATGTAATTTTGAGAACATTCTTAGGAAGAGACAAATTTCTAATAGGTATCTTAAATATGCATGCATGGAAGCTTCTTCTACTTAATGTCTAACAAGGGCTTGGTATTTCTAGTTATTTGTCTGATTCTATCCCCTTTTTCATCTTGTTTGTATCAAACAAGTTGCATATCAGAAGCAGCCCTTCAAATAAATTCAATATATATCACATTCCTTAAAGAAATAGGATCAAGAAACTTAATCATTGATATATATTTTCTTTACACAGCCCTTAATGCTCTGTAAAACTGCTTAAAAGTTAAGCACTATCACACAAGAATGTTATCAAAACTCAGGGCATAGGGCTGCAAACTGTTTTAGACTTTTAGTTAAATGGCATAAGCTTGCATAGAATTCAAACAAAAATAAGAAAACCAACTTGTCTTCATAAACCAAAACATAGTATCACCATCTTCATGTAGATGTACAAGCCATTAAGGCGTGTTTCTGTTCTTTGCACTAATTTGATCACCTATTTAACTTCTCAGAGCCCTTCTCGTCCGAATTGGCCTGTTCAGTGTCCTAGTCAGTGTTGAATCTGGAGAGATCTCTGGTATTTCTTTGGCCACATTATTTTCAGCACCTAATCCTTCCATGCTTTCCTCAGAGCGACAGGCCTTAATCAGATAATGAGCAACAGATTTGAAACCCAATTTCATCACCTTACAAACACAAATGAAGAGGAAACAATCAGCTTCAGAATATTCATTATCTTAGCCCTCCATTCCAAACCACATGACAAAGAAAAATTAAGGTAAAAGGTTCCTTTAAAGAATGTGAAGCGAAAATGTACTCATTCATGAAGACAATCACACTGAAGAAGATAGAACTGAATAGAAGGGAACAAAAAGAAAATGTCAAATCCCGTGACTAACCTTATTGTATATATTACCAGTAGGCGTCCAACCATTTTTCCTACGGCAGCTATTGCAGTTGCAAATTTCTCGACAAGAAGGGCAAGTCCACTTGGGATTGATATTGGCTTCTGTCACATTTTCTCCATACCTACAATACAGAAGTAGAAAATGACAATTATTAAAATTGACAGTGACAGTTTCTGACACAATATTATACTTGTTATGTAGATGGAGCTAACTCATAGAGGAAATATAACAAATCAGCATTGCATTATTTTTCAAGTTTTGAACAAAAAATAAGTCCTTTTCTCAATCTTAATCTAAACTAAAACAATGTTACCTTGTGTAGAGGCAATCTCCACAAAGCCGTCCTTGAGGTAATTCGCATTTGTTGCAATCGGTCAGCTGAGCAACAGTTAAGCGCCTAAAAGAAAACAAATGATTTTAGTAAAACTTCTCTATGATCAGAGAAACAAGTAACATATGGAAGAATTGATGTGCCAACTTTATGCATTAACTACGGAGGAGATAAATGAGTTCTTTGATCAAAAGACATGCCTAAAACTGTTCTACTAAGGTAAAACCAATTAAAAAGCATAGAATCAATGTTGTTTGGTGGAAGGCAAAAGGAAATTTGGCTATGGCCAAAAAAAGCATAAAACCATATAAGCACAGCAGTGGTGGTGCCGCCGTGGCGGCCGGCATGCATTAAAAAATTGGCTATGGTAGTTGTCAAAAAATCCACCAAGCCATTTTGCCATGCCCCCATTACAAGTTATTACAACTTATTGACAAAGCAGCAAACATAAACCATGATGTTCTATATCGAATTCGGCCATCTCCTCTTAAAAATAAAATGGATGTACCAAGTATATAGTAAAGAAGATTTGCATCTTATATCACCCATGCTTAGTTAAATAGAATATTCTTTCCTTTTCCTTTCCTCTGGCAAACTAGTAAACAAGAATGCATGCAGCTTCTTAGCTTGTAACAATACATGCATCAGATTCCTTGTTTCAGAATAAAGTGTCATGGATACATAAAAAACTAAAAACCCTTCACAGGTATATCAATCAGATAGCACAGCAAATTAATCAATCAAATATAAAACCATAATACCCGCATTGATGGCATTTCTCTCCCTTGGTTGGATCATATATATGGTCCCCATCCTCATCATATCCATCCACATACAATTCCCAATCAGTCTCACAATCTCTTAGCAGCTTCTCATGCTCTTCAGTGTAAACTTCAGGGTTTGTGCCTTCTGGTATATGAATTTCCACTTCCTTCCTTTTCTTACTTGATGAACTTTCTTGACGCTCTGCTTTAGGACGCTTGAATTGACGCTCTGCTTTAGGACTCTTGGAACAATAGTTAACTGGTGGTAGGGTCGATAGTCTATAAAACCAATCAAACATAAAAAAAAATTAAAAATAGAGTTAGCTCTACCAACCATATATATACCAAAGCTCAAACAATACAAAATCAAACATGTTACTAAGAACAAAAAACAACAATAACCAAGCCTTTCCTCATTAAGTGTGGTCAGCTACATTGATTAAACAATGCCGTAATGTTCTATCACATACCGAGGACGCAAAAACAACATACATAACTGAGAAATACCAGCAATCTATGAAACAGTGACATAGACACAGACACTGAACAAAATACAAACATGTCAACACCAATAATAGTTGAAAAAAAATGGAATGATTGAATGTAGCCGCGTGGGTTGGTGTCAATGTCAAACATCAAACACGCCTTCAATGTGAAGTGTCAGCACTATCAGGTAACAAGACACTCTCTAACACAATTTTTCATACATTTTCCTATCAATTGAAAATCATATCGGTCTCACTAAATTTATGAGGAACCAACATGATTTCATGAGACTCGTTTGAATTTCAACTAATAAACATGTGTTTGGTTGCTGTGTTTAAATGCTAATGTGAGTTTAAATCTCTTTCAACATGACTTTTAAGAAAAATCACATAATTCAGTGTAATCATATGTGTCGGTACACGTGTCTGACACCGGGACATGCTTAATTTGAGAAGTGTCTATGCTTCATGGATTTTTACAAACTTCATTATGTAGTTTTCGGATAGTCGAAATTTAAGGGTTTTCCAAACACATGATTTCATCAGACTCATTAGAAAATGATGTAACCTAATTAATATATAAAATGTACCATAATCAATAAATAGATAAACTAGTGCACGTTTACACTTCTGATTAAAGGGTGTCTAACACCGACACGACACCAACAAGCAATAAATAGTGATATTAAACTGATGAAATGAAAATAGTAGAATGGAATAGAATACCTAGAAGAACGTCTTTCAGATTCGTTGGATGGTAACGAGGAGATTTTCTTGACGGAGGGGCGCGGTGTTGGTGTTTTCTTGAGGTTACCAGAAAGCTTTAACAATCCAAGCTTCTGCATTCTCTCAGCATTCTCTTTCATCCTTTGTTCCCTAATCTGTTCGTAATGCGATGATGAACCTGAAACGACAACACCTTCGTCACCGTTAGTTTTCGCCGTTTTGGTTTCGGTGGTGGCGCCGCCATCTTCACCGTCAGAAGAAGCTGATTCTTCTTCTTCGCTTCTCCTTCTACGACGAGTGCCCATTTTCTCACACACTTCTTGTTTTCTTCTGTCACTTTTTTGAGTGAGTTTCTGAATGGTTTCTTTTGTTTTGAAAATCGAAAGTTAAAGTGAAAAAATGGCGGGATTTTCAATCCTCTCTGGCAAATAGTAGCGGGATATGTCAAATTTTCATTTTTCACACTACCAAAAACAGTCAAAATTTCTCCAAAAAAAAAAAGGAAATTTCAATTTTCTTCTTTATTTGTACACATATATGTAAGACTCTCTTGGTCAATGAAGCAAAATATAAGAATTTTGACTTTTTATTCAATGAATAAAAAATTTATGTGATCTATATTATAGACCACATACGTCATTTATTCAATAAACCTAAAAAGTGAAAATTCGTTTGTAAATGAGACTAGAGAGAGTATGTATATAGCGATCATTATGAATTTTCGTTTCTTATAATACTGAACTTCTTAAATAATTCATGATTAATTCATTCTTCATTTAAAAACTCTAAAATTTATGGTGAAGTTTTTTGTATGTTCGGATCAAAATAAAAATATATCAAGGCTTCTTTTGAGATCTATAAAACTTTTCATATCCTTTCTATATATTTTTACAATGTCTCTACAAAAATCAGCCTAAAATGGACACCCGCGTTTCAGAAAAACATGAACAAAATGATCAGAGATTACTCCAATGCGCGAAGATGGATTATGTGGCGGATAACCTCAAATAGCAAAAAAACGTGTTAGAAATGTTGTTTTGAAGTTTGGTCAACTCGACCACAGCTTTATCATAGTAAGTTGCAATAATATTGTTCATATCCTGTAACGTCGATCATTTCTCTTTTGTTGCAAATCCCCTCGTTGACCATGGAGCGTACAAACCATCTCTGATATATTTTAAATGTGTTTCAAAGTTTAATATTGAGATATAATCCCTCTTATGCAGACTTATCTCTCTATGCAAGGCAAGACAAATTAACCTATGACTATCTCCATTCTCCACCATGTTAGTTACAATGCAGAATCCACAATTACTGTCCGTTTTAACATCCTCAATTTTTTTCAATTTGCGAATGTATGAACAAAGACACCTCATCAATATGAAGAATGTTGGATCATGAAACCGGACTAGGCGATAAATTACCTCCGCCAATAAATTTTGAAATTTTTAATGAGAAGAATTAATATGAATTTTTATTTCCTATAATTATGAATTTCTGAAACAATCTAATTCAAAGATTATATGAGAAGATTACAACAGCATTTATGTACACCAATTTTATGTTTTATTATTTTTTTGGTGAGTACATCGAGGAAAACCCGTACGTATATTGCTTACTGTTTTACCTCAAAAAAAATTGCTTATTATTTATCAACCAATTATCAACATTTCTTTAGTTAGGATGTTCATCTCTCATTGTTTACATAGCTGCCAATCAATTTGGTTCTTATTATATCATCAAGCTAATTTATAATAAAATTTGTGTTGGGTATATCTCGTGAGAATACCTTTTTTATTTGAGAATGATAAAAACAATTATCAATTTTAGATTAAAATAGATGGTTCAAATTGAAAGACTCATTTTAAACAACACATGTTTCTCTCCCTATTCTATCATTCCTATGAACACTAATTTTTTTTCCTTTTTTCCATTAACCCGGCAACACCGATCTCTCATTGTTCATCTCACTGACCCTTAATTTCAATTGATCATGAAAATGAAGAAGCCAAGCAAACCAGTAACTATAAAATGTGTTTTAGTGTATCATTAAAGAAGAAAATATTCAATTAATTGCAGTTAAGCAAAATAGCCTCTAATCCCAATGACTAAACGAATAAAGAATAATCCTATTCACTAGAAGCATTTCACGACCCTATTTGTAACAATACAAAATCCCCATGAAAATGGGGTATATGCCTTGACAAAACATAGTAACACAACATGATTGTTGTTTCTTCTGTACACAACCTATATCTAAGTTTTATACAGTTGGAAAGAGATTCAAAACCAATTGCCAATTTCCTAAATCATCTGTCATAACTCCTGTTCTTGCATCTACAATCTACAACCAAAACACCGTCTTCCAAATTTCATGTACAACATAGGCAAGCCACTACCACATGTGATGAAGAACTCACGGCGCTTGGTGAACGTTCATATTTTCATGAACACTCAACACAACATTCCTCATCTCAGGAAAGATGGAGACAAGTAGAAGTTCCAGAATTGCATAGGCAAGTTGCTTCACACATACAGTAGACTAAAAAGCAACAAGACATACAATTGTTAGTTTAGCACAAAAAATTAATGCAAAACACAAGAAAGAAGTTTGCACCAAGAGAATACAGCAATGGAATAGGAATTTAACCTGACTGAAGTAATATATATCTCTCGCACAACGTCTGTACTGATTATGCCCGATCAAGCTGACTAAAGTTGTTGGAGCTCCGTCTGATAAAAATGGAGAAAATTTCATGTCAGTTTTCGGATGTAAATTATGAGAATGGAACAGCTATATTTCAACCTTTACATGATTCTAGAGACATACACCGAAACTTCAAAATACCATAACATTCAAAGACCTTCAGCAACTATGGTACTAAGTTCACCAGAAAACCTCTTCAAGAGAGTATAAACTCTAAAGTATAGATCAATTGCAAATTTGAAATAATCAATGATCATATACATATTCCTTTCATATATTTTATGCTGGCTGAAATAATACCCCATAATTAATCGATTGCACTGTATCTTTGTTCAGTTACCCCATCTAGTTCCAATTATTGCAAACTTCCAATTACACTAACACACTACCTGTGGTCTAGTTATATTAATCACGTGAAAGTTGGTGTCGTTTGACAAAGGGAACTCAATATAAACAGCACAAACGAAGGGAACTGAAATTTTTGACGATTATCCGAGTTTCAAAATTATCTTATTGATGATTAGCATTATATAAATTTTCAATTTTTATCAATATTAAGTAACAACTAGATTAAACAACTTGAACATTTAACAACTTATCATATTACTTTTTTACAATCAATTTGTAAAAAGAGTATGTTGCAAGGGCCTAATTACCAACAAGCAAAACACGGGGCATGACCATGACAAATAAATCAGGAGAAGCCCGTGCAAACGAGTTAAAAAGTTAAAATGGTGTTTATACACTGACGAACTCAAATTTGAAGAAACTAACAATATACAAGTAGGAAAAATAAATAAAGATTCAAATGTGGAAGAATATATCCAATAACAAATTATCTCAAATTAATCAACATACGATTCTACAAAAATTTAAAACTAACCAAAGAGCAGTTTCTTGATGTCACTTTCTCTACGAGCAGCCTCAAGTTGTTCTTCAAAAGACCCAGATTCGTGTTTCGTGATGTTGCGGCCACCAGATCCACTTATTGTCTGAGAAGGCTCTTCATCACTGCCACCATTTGTTATCTGGGGTAACCCTACTCTTGTAAAGAACGTACCACCAGGCCAGAGGACCTGAAAACATGGCCACAGAACATGAAAGATATGCACAAGCCAATGTCATAACATGTTTTTTTTTTCTTTTTTACATTTTTATCTGTTGATGATTTCATCCAAGTTCAAGAAGCACAAAATGAACTACATGTCTAGTGGAAAACAGGCAGTAGCATCAATACGGAAAAAAATCAAAATTCTGCATGTCTACTAGAAAACTACTTGACCAGAAATAAACTGCATTCAGAGTGAGAGTGCCTTTTGGCCTTTGATGAATACTTGGAGTTGGTTCATTCTCATAACTTGGAGCAAATTGTTTTGGCTAGTTTGAGAGCTTTAGCAGGAGCCAAGAGAGTAAACTTTTTGGCTGTGCAAAACCTATGTAGTTCTGTGGTGTCTTTAGGTGGAGCAGAGTGATCATAATTGTTTTTTTTTTTTGAAGAAGCTAAATTAGCCCACCTAAATTGGCACCAGGGGGGAATCAATCCTGAGACCTCGAGGAGGAGCACACTCCCAGGTTCCAAGCCAATACCACCAGGTCAACCTAAGTGGGTTGAATGATCATAATTGTTAAGATACAAGATGATGTATATGGCTTATTTTTTGGGTATCGGTTAGGCAGATATGTTGTCCGACTAGAGTATCTATTTGCAAACAGCAATTACACCATAGCATCTATCTAATGCTCTAGAAGCACACATTCAACAAATAAATGGCAATTTAATCAGGCGATTGACTTCCAAGTAACCTAGTTTACTCTGTTAATTTGCATATAGAGCTTCATTAATCTGAGTTGGCATATAATGTCCCAGAAGAAAAAGTTTGAAAAGCCTTACATCTTGGAGCCATCGAATCCCTTGTGCAACAGTGTCCTCTTTCCTAAGCCAGTGAATCTGCCTCAGGAGCCAATCATCAATAGCGTCTTCCATCACCAGCTGTAATATCTGTTTTGACATCCAAAACACCTGTCTCCTGCATTAATAGAAACTGATATTAGCTACTTCCAAGTCCTGGAAATTAAACAAATCAACAGTGTCATGATCTGTCTCCACATTAACAGAAACAGCAATATTAGCTACTTCCAAATCCAGGAAATTAAACAGATCAACAGTGTCATTCCTTATTTTGTGTAGTCAAATCCACTTAGCCTAAAAGTAACAATTTAAAACAGCTTAAGAATGTTGAAAACTGCTTATGGTCATTGGTATGTATGTAGTTGAGATAAAAATGAAAATCATCTCCATTCCTTGGTAAAACACAATCTGACTTTATTTTTTTTCCAACATCAGATTGAAAACAGAATTCAAAATAGTACACATACACACTAAATGGGGCTTGAAGCATAATTGATCAATCATCACTATGTCGAGCTAAAATTTTGAATATAACAATGAGAGGTGCAAGCATAACACGCTAACAGATCAAAAGGACTTGTCATTCTAAAATCATGAGATGTTAGGTGCAATGCAAGTTTAGGAATGAGTCTTGTCTCTAACAACATGCAAAATTCCATAATACATTACGACAACTTGCAAGCTAAAAAAATATTTAAAAGAGCGACACCAAAGGAAGGTTCTGTAAATTGTAATAAGAATAAAAAATTAGACAATATAGAGTTAAGCCTTGTTTCTAGCAGTTACTAACTTGAATATTACAGATTGACCAGATAGAGTAGTATACCTTATCCAACCTCTTTTCTTAAGCTGAAATATCTTGTCAACCAAATTCAAAAGAGGGACACTAACATTAGATGGAGACCACTGCAAAAATTATCAAACTAATTAATGTTTATAAAATATATTTTAAAGCAAAAAAGATGTCGTCGTGAAAAATGAATACAAAGATCCAAAAATATCCTGTGTAATTCCAAGTAAAACCCCATTCCTCCTTTCTCCAGGTTATCAATCATTATTCTTTCCCTTCAGAGAAGATGAAAACGAGGGGATACACTACAATACACCACCAAGCATTTCAGGAACATCAATGCGTTTGCCTCGTGCCTCTCGTTTAATAATTTATGAAACCAAAAAACAAATGCTGGAAATAACTTCCTTCCAAAGCATTAGACAAATATTGGGGGTAGCAGAGTTTTAAAGACCAGAACAATTCTATGAAAGTTAGGATGCCAATAATAGTTCAGCTTCTTCAAATATTTGGTGGATACATCTAATAGACAACACAACAAGCCATGCAAGAAAATGATCCAAGCTTTTGGCACGCTAATGAATTAACTTAGTTAAGTACAAATTATTTTCTTCTTTTTGTTTGGGGCTATTTTTTTCATAAAGGGAGATAGTAGAGCAGTGGATGTATTAATGTTTTATGGTTTTCATCATGGCTCGGTTATAAATGATAGTCCTAGCTTGGCAACGTATGCTGCATTGTAGTCAGCAATATAGTCCAGAAACAATAACCAGCTAATAAATAATTGAAGGAAAAACCGTTAAGTACGGGAGCAGAGAACCAAGTTTCTCAATCATCAGTTAAATACTTAAATGTGAAGTGCGACTTAGAAAAGCAAACTCAGCAGACTACACATACCTCAGGTGGCACTCCAACAGGATCCTCCAAATTATCGCGAGTAAGAATGGAATTTGTAGTTGGAACGCCATTGCTAATCCTAGCTTCCTCCGACAGATCACGCTGTCTATCAATAGCCAAGTTGCTGGACTCGTCAGTATAGTCTGTTACCAGTGATGGGTAACCTTTCAAAATCAATGCATTATCTTGTACTTCTTCTCTATCAAAATTATCATGGCCTAGATTACTGTTCCTATCACCGTCCTCAGTATCAGAACTTAACACACTTGTTGTAGCACTTTGCTGTGAGGTACTTTTATCCAATTCATCTGCATTCCAAGGCAAGTACAATGATGTAGAAGGTCCCTCATTGATGAGGGATGGTGATCCACCAACTTTTCGCCTTAAACCATCTGAAACCCCCTTAAACTGGCGTACAATATCATCCATAGCATCATCTACATTTACTGTTGATATAAAACATTCAAACATCGTGTTTGGAATCAGTAAAATTTTCTAGATTTAGAAAACCTTCTACAAATTAGGATTATGTTAAAAAAAAAAAACTTGATACCATTGATAAACTAAGAAAATGACATGTTTTCTTCAACTTAATCCTCTTATAAGTAGGTGTATAACAATCTAATTCGTATTAGAAAGAAAATGAAAGAAAAGCCTCTATGTGCAAAACTACTTCTATACCTAATTTCAACAGAAAAATAAAATACATTGTAGTAGTCATATGGCCCCCTATTATATCCTGCTCAACCTACCCGAAACAATGACATAGAAGGATAGGTCTAATGGGTTTGAATCCTTAATAAACCGAGAAAAGGCATACTAAAATGGCATAGCATGAAGCTTTTTCTTCCACTTCTATTCGATTTTTCTTATTATTGTATTTTAATGGTAAGTAGGTTTTGAACAATTTCAAAAGTTTAAAAAATAGAATTACCAATCAAACATTCTATTAAGCATTAACTCACAGAAGATTGTCTTTCCAAAAAAAATAACTCAAGATTGACAAGAGAGGTCGCCATACATAGAATAGCTACAGCCTGGATTCTAAACTTCCTTATGACATAAAACAAAATGTTACAATTAATAGGAGGATACCTGCCAAGGTCTTCATCACTGAAGAAGATTTCCCAAAAGAGTAGTTCTTCAGAAATAAAACAAAACAATAGTCTATTGTCATTTTTCACAGCCAAAAATTACCAACAGAGATTATAAAAAGGTAACTCATCAGAAGTAATAATAAGAAGCATCAAGCTGATACACACCTTTGAGGAAACGCTAAAAAAGTCCAATACTTCATGTTGTTCAGCAACATTAGCTATTGACAGGAGATCCTGAAGTAAGACAGCATAATTTAACCAAAGAGATAATTTAAAAGTATGAAAGGAAACTATCAATTTAATTTATTTATCATTGCAACAAGGAATAAAATACCTGGAGATATTTATCAAGCTGAACGCAGCGTTGATGTACAAAGGCATCATCAGTGTTCGAGGAAAATATCCTTTTAGGAGGCAAATGCAATGTGTAATTTGGAATATCTTTAAGATGTCGATGCAATCGCTCAAAATTCCTGTATCTATACCACCAAAAGATATTATGGTAAGTAAAGTCATATATAAAGACGGCGAGACTTGATGATATTTATTCTGTTTGATGAGCAGTTTAAACTCAAAACAGGGGAAAGAAAAATTAGACATGAAAATATAATTTAGTGATCCTGGCATTTTATTTTGTAATTAGAAACCCAAAGAAATTATGGTAGTCACATACGATAAAGTCAAAGTACAGAGGTAAAGACGGAACAAGCAATTTTGAGATTTGAACCTATTTATTACGTACGACGGAGCAGTTTAAACTCAAAAAAGAGGGAAAGAGAAAGATTAAACAAGAAAATACAATTCAGTTATCCTGGTATTCATTTACAGCCTTGTATAAATCCAGTTCATATCAAATTGTTCGTAAAATTTGAATCAAATATAGTTTGTGCACACTTATTACTAAAAAAATATAAGAAAGAAGTAAACCTTCTTTTTACAAACCGAGTTATATTCTGTGCATCAGTCACTGCAATTGAGTAGACAGCAAAAGATGTGGACGCAATTTTCTCAAAATATGCTCCCACAACCTGCAATGTTTTAGTAGACAATAACAAAAATCAACAAATACACAATGAAATATTTTATCAGAAATACCATTCTGATTTATAAAAGGGTATACGAGTAAAGAAAGTAAATTCTAAATCAATGTGCTTTTTAGAATACTATTCTCAAAGATATTTAACTTTAAGCCAAAATTGCATACCCGGCACCGGAGCTTTGGAGCTAATTGCCCCTCTTTCCTAACTATCATGTCAGAAGAACTCTTTCCCCGAAATCCTTCGCGCCTCTCAAATTCCGGGTTGAAAAACTCTGAAATAATGGAGCTACCTTCTTGATTAGGGTGGATTGCCAAGGCAGAAGCACTGCTAGACCTCTTTAATGAAATTTTATACCCTTCAGAAGCATGGTCCTTTGTACCCTTCACTTTATCAACTCTGAGCTCTCCCTCAAACGATAATTTCTTGTCTGGGTTTTGAGAATATTCTGAAATATTTGTACTTGCAACACCTTGTAGGGGATCCGTAGCCAAGGCATGCGTTGAAGGTAGAGAGGACTTCACTTCAGCAGCTTCATACTTTCCATGTTTACTCACTAACGTTTCCTGGTTCATTTTTCTATTCAGCAATGAACGGTCAGTAGCAGAACTCTTGGTGGGAAGATCCTGAGATCCAGTTTTGACAATTTTGTTCTCTTTCCTTTTGTAATTTCTTCCTTTTGCCCACATGTTCTCAAGATTCTCGGGCATAAGAATTTCAGTTCTCCTCTGAGTTGCAACCTCCAACATTTGTGCCCAATCAGCAGGCTTGGGCTGTGAAGATTTTTGATGGACTGAATTATTTTGTAAGGATGTCTCTCCCCGGTCACTCATTTTAGCCAATGTCATATCAGTTCCTTGGTATAAAGGTGGATTCTTACTAGAGGCTGTGAGATTGTCATGTCCGCTGATATTAGCAACAGAGTTACCATAATGATGACTTGCTACATTAGTTGACTGATCTCCACCCGTCCACTTTTTACTATCGCTGTCGTTGAGGAGAAGTAGAAGTGTTTCTATCAGCTCGTTTATATACCTGACAATAAGATTTGCATATTTTATTACAAGTAGGTTACGATAAGAAAAATAAATGAAATTGAAAAATGCGAGGATATTTCCATCTCATGGATAAAAAATGATATGTTTAGTTTTTAAATCAGGAAGCAAATGGTCTACAAATTCTGTATTAACATGTTTTTAATTATTGCAGTTAAAAATGTAGCATAAAGTCAATTTACGTGTCTTCACCAAAAATGTAGCATAATTGGTTCTCAACATGGTATTGGAGTTCTCAATGACCAAGTTTATAGGAGATTGATCCTTGCAATCACCATTCATTCATTAAAAAGTTGAATTTCAGCACATGGTAGGTGCACCTATGCATTATCAACTCTGCAGGCTTAAAGAGCTATTGCGTGACGGCAGTGATGAAGCCAGGAATCATAATTCAGGGGGACCATGAACACAACAAAACTCTAATATTTATATAATATATTTTTCATCCTAAAAAATAAAACAACGATTTGACCTAGCTACTATTTTCGTGCAAAATTGCTTAAAAAATTCACCAATTATGAGGCCATAAAGTAATTAACCAATCATGGGGCCATAAAGTAATTAACCAATCATGGGGCCATAAAGTAATCAACCATGTAACACTCGAATGAATTATAAAACTCGGTGGTGGCCATGGCACCTGCCAGTCCCCCCTTCTCCCTCCGTCCCTGCATGAAGGGCCATGTTAGACATAAATAGTATAAAATCATTGAAGTGTCCTCACCCAACAGCTTAAACTTTTATGAGATCCTTGGTTAATGATGCTCTCAGTTAAGCAATACGATTTACTCTTTCAAACCTAAATATAAATCTTAAAGTTTCGGAACTGGTTTTCGATGAAACGGGAGGGTATGATAGTTGGACAAAACACAAAGCCTGTTTCGAAATGGAATCACAACAATTAGGATTGGCAGATGTTAGGATATAGGATAAGAAGGACGTTGTTAGGATATGTGATAAGGAGTTAGTGGGGCTAAGCAAAAAATGGTGACCAGCCCAGAACCTGATAAAACCGAAACAAAATTGGGTTGTACGGGCATTGGGTTTCGGGTATTAAAATGCAATAATTCAGTTGAGAGTGGGCTGATACGGTCAGGTGCGGTTCTGGACAATTAAATCTATCGATACCCATACCCGCCCGAACCTCGAAGTAAGTATAACTATCTGACAAGTGAGACCAATTGTTACTTGTTAGAGTCAGTCAACTTTCTTCCTTTCCTCTATACCACACGTTTCCCATTTATCAATATTTTCTCTCTCCCAATGTCTTTCCACCGTCCTTTTCCTCCGCCAATGTCCCATCCTACTACTACTATTCACAATAAACAAGCTAAAAGTATTATCTAATATTAATAAAAACTAAAAGTATTATCTAATATTAATAAAAAAAAAGGAAAATATATTATTGTGAATCCTCCTTATCTCAAAGTCTACTGCAAAATCATTTTACCAAGATGCAGATCCGTTACTGTCTCAATACTTTCTGCACCTTTATTTTTGCATTGTATGCTTGTATTTTTATCTTGTTCACTCCCTTTTCAATCCTCCCTTGTTAGTTTCCAATTCTATTTCTTCCTTTCTGACAAAGCTATTTGCTAAACAGAAGGAGATCATGGTTTCGCAAACAGCTGAAGGTGTGAAACTGCAGGAAGATTCTTGGTGTAGCACGACTTGAAGTGTTCGGGCTTGAATGTGTTGTTGCTTGTAATTATCACCTGGGAGTTGAGATTGTTTCTTCTGACCAAACCGAAGGAACCCACCCGTATAACCCGTCTCCAACACAACCCGAAACCCACCTAAACCGGAGCTTTCAACGGTCGAGAATGGGTGCCTATTTTCCACCGGCGGTTTCATGCAGATGGGCACTTTTCAGACCAAACCTGCCCGAAACCGCCCGATGCTCAGCCCTAGGAGTTAGTTAGGGAAGTTATTAGCTAATGGGGTAGTTTTTTCGTGTATAATAAATAGGGAGGTTATTGAGTTGGAGAGAATATTATTGAGTACTGTAAACTTTTGTGAATAGAGTGGTGACTCTATTGTAGAAGGGGAAACTCTTCGAGAAAAGATTTCTATCCCATTATCTCTCTAGCTTTTATTCTTTCAATAAAATAGTTCTTTCCTTTGAATTATTCCATAAAATCTGATTTAAAATTAATATCATCAATGGCCTCATCATACTCTTCCTAGTTTTAAATCCACAACTTCAAAAAATAACAGCCAAAACAGAATAAAATCACTTTGGACTTCATTGACAATGACATGGCATAAATATGAGAAGGTGGACAGAGTAAAGTATATTGATACTCTGCGCCATAACGATGAAAATGATTTTCATTCAGCCCTCTTTTGTATCTTCCCATATTCTGCCTACTTAACCAAATGGGCCCCAAATATGTTTTTGCCCTACGAAAAACCCCCCGACTCCCTACAAAAATACAACTTAAAAGACGATACAAAATCTTGAATATGATGCAGCAACCATTCCATAGAGCCCATATTATTAAGATCCATCTCCCCAAAAAAGTAATAATTATTAGAAAAATAAATGTGAGACAAAATATTCAACGACATACCCAGGGCTTGCCAGATTCATAACAGGCTGCATCACCAAGCAAGTCAAAAGTTCCCGAGATATTGAGCGAATCACGGGACACTGCGCTTCTCGTTGTCTTAGTACTGTAGCTAAAAGTGCACTCATTAGCCGCTGAAGAACCTACAAAAAAGAGCATTCATTCGTCAGATAAGATAATAAGAAATAATTCTCAAAAGAAACGTATATATCATTGGAACACTCCACTGATCCACTCACACCTTGTACTCACTCTCGGGAGATCTTAGTGCTGGATGAAGCTCCTTAGAGTTCAACAAATGGAATTTCAATCTGTCATCCCTCTCCTCTGTAGATAACGTTTTCATAACATCGACACCTATCGCCGCTTGATTTCTTCTAAAAAGTTCCAAGTGATCACCTACTAAATCAACTAAATCCCTGAAACGTAAATAAATCAGAACAAAAATCAGTAGTTTTTACAATACTTTCTCTTTGGCAGCCATTATAGTAAAGGAAAACCAACATACCTAGTCAACAAGTCAACAAGATTTATCTCTTTAACCCTTGCTGATATTTCAGCAAGAACATCCATGATTATAGCGCGTATCTGATCAGGAAACTCCCTATCCGGAGTAATTTCTGAGTACCACAAATCAACCACAAAATCCTTTAAAATCTTATCAATGAAATCAGCCATTGCGTCCTCCACGACAGGAGAATCAATTTTCCTCTTCCACTTTACCGGGGGAGGCGCGCTAGATAGACGCGGATCATTCAAAGACAACTGTTTTTTCTCCAAATGTGACAGATATGTATGTGATCTAGGTTGTTTAACCTTCCAACGAAAGTCCACATTATTTACAATAATGCGCATAGCACAAACAAATAGAATTGACATCGGCACATTCATCCACATCGATTTACTTGTATCTGTGTCAGTTAATCAACACACAGAACATGAATAATATAGTCTTATGCTATAACCTAACATGAATAAAGAATAATCAAGCAAAAGATATGAAAATTAAGCTAATAATTCAAATTTCCAACAACAAAAAAAAGTGAAACTTACTGGTGAGAAAATAAGAAACGGCGAAAATAGAGAGAGACCACCAAAGAGTGCGGAGCTTGAACTCTTGGATCAGATCATTCACACTCTCCATGGGTTTCTTCTTCATCGTTGAATCAAACAACAACACCGTTACAAATCATCAACAAACTTGTCTTTGTTTTTGTGTTTTGGTTTGGAAGAAAGAAAGAAGAAACAGTATGTAATACCTGGAATTGAATTATCGAGCAGAAAAATAATATTAATGGAATATTCTTTGTATTGTGGGTTATGAGTTGTTTGTCCTGTTCTTCTTCTCTTTTATAAAGTGCAACCACCGGTTGAGTCCAACACGACCTAAGTTGAATTCGATTTGGAGGTGATGATAAGTGATGATCAAAATCATAACATGTGTATGTGCGTCACTTTGTTATAATCTACCTAAAACTATTACTACTTTCTTTTTATTGTTCTTATTTCTTTATTATATATAAAATTAAAAAAGTTTTTAATGTCAAAATTGTTAGTTCGGATACATTTCTTATTCAAATGTGAGTTTTATGTGGTGTTTGTTACTTCGTCTAGACACTGAAAAAACATAAAACTAACAAAGCTGGAAATTGTTGGGATAAGAAGCACCTATTTGTTCATCGTAAGCGGCAAACGAAGTTCAACAAAGGCATCTGAAAGAGTCATTGATCCACTTTCAGATCGTGTTTGAAGTTTTGCGAGACAATCAACATGCATGTTACCTTCTTCCATGAGAGTGTGACACAATTGGAAAGTCCAATCATTATCGTTTACTTTTTTATGGCCGCTATCTCATTGTAATAATGGTGTGTCAATATATCGACATGATATATCGACATGATGTACCAGATGTCATAATGGTGTGTCAATAACCCGTAGTACTCTTAAGACCTTCCCCCCAACAAATTTGAATCTTATGCATCAAAGTAGTAATCTCGGTTTGTTAATATTACCATATAAGCCAAGAATGTATTCTACGTCGGAGTCCTAATCAAACCAACAAACTCCGCCATTCATGGGTTGGTTTGGAAGAATTGTCTTGTTTATACTATTTGTTAGTTTACATACTTGTTTTTTCTCTTCATTTTGTACTAACAGAAAATAGTATACTCACAAAAAATTAAACCGCCAATTTCTTTTTTATTATTTTTTATATGAAAAAGCGACAATATCTCGAAGCTGACACGTAAGTAAATTTTAAATTTAATTTTTTAATCGCAATTTTCTTTTTCTTTTCCTGGCTCGCCCTTTTCTTCCTTTCACTTTTCTTTCTTTGTCTCTATTATTTCGTATATTATCTTTTTTTATTTTTTTCAAGGTAAACTTCTTCTCTTTCAAACTAGAAGTTCAGTCATTGTGAGTTTAACTCAATTATCAGAGACAATGCATAATATATATATATAAAGTCTGGGTTCAAACTTCAATCACCATAAAAAAAAAAACTAGAAGCTCAAAATTGCCGTCGCACGACTCTCTTCAATTTTATGACTATATTTGCTTTTTCTTTTTTTTCTAACCTTTACTCATGAAAGATGTGCCTGAATACTCAAAGTGCGATTTTACTCATGGGTATTTCTCATCCTCTTTAATAATTTTTTCACCTTCGTTTGGAGTTCAAAAACGAAATAAACTGGAAAATATAATAGCAACAAAAAAATTAGAATGAAAACAAAAAACAAGATTGTGAATGAAAACAAAACAAAAAATAACGTCCACTTTACAAAATTTCTACAAAGCTTTCTTCTCTCGTCTCCTATTTTTTCCGGATTTTCTTTCTCCAGCCGTCATGTTTTAACTTTGTAAGTGTATCTTGCAAAGAAACATACATGAAACTTAAGAAAATAATTAAATAAGCTAGTGGATTAACACGGCAGCATGAATTGAAATTGTTTGAAAACAGTGCTGGTGATCAAAAGTTGATAAGAATCATAAACATTGAATTCAAAATTGCAAAGAAATCATGGTTTGAAAACTAAAGATCTTATGCGGTGGCTAAAGGTTCTGAAAATAAATAAACTGAAACTAAAAAAAACTAGCTTTTGGTTTGCAGGGTTTTTAGAATATTTGTGTGTGAAAATTGTGTTGTTGGGTAAAATTATGTGTGTCAATTGTGTTGTTGTAGGTTGCTTTTTATAGGATTGGGATTAGAGTTTGTTTAAAAGAAATTGTATGTCTTGACTTAGGGAATACAGTTTTCTTTCTTTTATCATGGAATTCCATAGAAATGGTCGTCTAACTAAAGGAATAAATAGTACCTTCATTGCTCTTATTCCTAAAGTCGAAAGTCCGTTGCGATTGAATGATTTTTCGTCCAATCTCCTTGGTGGGTAGTATGTATAAGATTCTTGCAAAGGTTTTAGCTAATAGACTTCGTTCGATTATTGGGTCGGTAATATCAGATTCACAGTCTGCTTTTGTGAAGGGTCGTCAAATCCTTAATGGTATCCTGGTGGCAAATGAGATGGTGGACAATGCCCGTAGGAGTAATAAGGAATTGTTGATATTCAAGGTGGATTTCGAGAAAGCCTATGACTCTATAGATTGGTGCTACTTAGACAATGTGATGCACAAAATGGGGTTTCCAGTGTTGTGGCGAAAGTGGATAAAAGAATGCATTGGCACAGCGTCGGCGTCGATTTTGGTAAATGGGTCCCCAACGACGGAGTTTCCTTTGCAGAGGGGGTCGAGGCAAGGCGACCCGTTTTCCCCCTTTCTTTTCCTTTTGGCTGCTGAAGTTTCAATGTCCTGATGAAATCTTTGTCTGATAATATGCTTTTTCACGGCTATAAGGTGGGCTATGTTGATCCTATGATTGTGTCTCACTTACAGTTTGTGGATGATACCTTAATCATAGCAGAGAAGACTTGGGTCAATGTTCGAGCGATGCGTGCTTTTCTTAATTTATTTGATGCTATATCTGGTCTGAAAGTAAATTTCTCGAAGAGTCAGTTGGTTGGTGTTAACGTTCATGCATTGTGGTTATCCGAAGTTGCGTTTGTTTTGAGCTGTAGGCTTGGTTGCCTCCCTTTTGTGTATTTGGGGCTGCCTATAGGGGGTGATCCGCGTCGTTTGTCTTTTTGGGAATCGGTGATCAATCATATTCAATCTAGACTGTCGGGGTGGAAATTTAAACATTTATCTTTCGGTGGCCGCCTGTTTCTATTGAAGTTTGTCCTCTCATCTTTACCTGTTTATGCTCTTTCTTTTTTCAAGGCTCCTTCAGGTATTGTCTCCTCTATTAAATCTATTTTAAATTTTTTTTTTTTGGGTGGGGGGGGGGGGTGATGACCACAGGAAAATTACTTGGATTGATTGGAATTCTGTCTGCATGAGAAAAGAGGTTGGTGGTTTGGGGGTAAGGAGATTTGGAGAGTTTAATAGTGCTTTACTGGGGAAGTGGTGTTGGTGGAGAAGGAGAGTTTGTGGTATAGAGTGTTGTCGGCGAGGTACAAAGAGGAGGGTGGTTTTTTGTTGGATGGTGGGAGGCACGCCTCGGCATGGTGGCGCACCATTGCTGCCCTACACAAGGAGCTTTGGTTTCGTGACCATGCTAGTAGGTTGGTGGGGAATGGTAAACATATTTATTTTTGGTCGGATGTGTGGATTGGTGGGGTGTCAATTAGAGATGGATTTAGTAGACTGTTTGACTTATCAATGTCCAAATGGGTGTCTGTTTTTGAGATGTTCCAGTTAGGGTGGGAGGTGAATGGTGACGCGTGGAAGTGGAGGTGTAGGTTGTTTGCGTGGGAGGAGGAGCAGGTGGGGGAATTATGTTTATTGCTTCAAAATGTGACTTTGCAGGTTGACAAAGAAGACATGTGGCTTTGGACATTGGAAAAATCAAATGTTTACTCTGTTCGTAGTGCTTACAATCATCTGACATCTCAACACACAGCTGATAGCCCGGTGGCTGTGAAGTCTCTTTGGCATAAGGATATACCTCTGAAGGTTGTGGTTTTTGCTTGGCGCTTGTTTCAAAATAGGTTACCAACTAAGGATAATTTATTTCGGCGTGGTGCAATAAATCATGACTCTTGTTTGTGCGTTGCTGGGTGTGGTTCTTTAGAAACTCTCGACCACTTATTTTTTCATTGCTCGTTTTTTGGGTCGGTTTGGAACAACATTCTTCATTGGATTGGTCTCTCTATGGCCTTACCGTTCGTTGCTTCAGATCACTTCAATCAATTCGATTTTGGTGGCGGAGGACCAAGGGTGCGGCATTCTTTTATGTGTGTTATTTGGTTTGCTACTGTGTGAGAAATATGGAAAGATGGAAATAACATGATCTTCATTGAAAAAGAGTGCCCAATCTTGCGGCTAGTGGACAAAATTAAGTTACTTTCTTTCTCGTGGTCGAAGGAAAAATTTGTTCAATTTTCCCTCAATTACCATGGATGGCGGCTTAATCCCCCAACAGTTTTGGGCTATGGTTAACTGTTACTTTCTTTCATCTTAGTTTTGTTTTTGCTATTTTCGTTTCCCTTTTGTAATTTTTGTCTCAGACTGTTTGTTTTGTTCCTTGGCACGCCTTGTGCTAGGAATGACTCTTTGATTTGGTAATATATTCCATTTTAACCTTTTCAAAAAAAAATAAAACTTTGTAAGTGTATCCTAGTTTTTGTTATTTAGCTTTTTTTTTTTTGCTTTGCAGATGTGTTATTTAACATGAATATTTCATTTTTCTTTTTTTGGTTACAAAATATTTCATTTTTCTATTTGTCCCCCCACTACCCCCCACATTTTTTTTGGGTTTGTACGGCACATTATCAAGTGTTCATTGTACTTGCTCCTTTGATGAATTATGCCATGAATATAAAATGTACTAAGACTGAGCTTATCTTTGGTGGATTTTTATGATCGTATTGGAATACCACTTTTGGTAAATATTGATTGGTATATCTATGTAGTGTGACTTTTACAATATTATTCTTTAAATCTATTTTTTAACATGTTGTAAGTTTCTTCCTCAATATTTTATATAGGGTTCCAAGGGAACGGATTGAGGAAGGGAAAAACAACACTTATTCAAGATAGGTTTAGGATTTCCAATTTTTTTTTAGTAGAGTGCCAACAATCGAGTCTCTGAAATCAACAAAGGTAAAATTTAGTTTTTTTTTTTAACTATATTAGTTTGTCGAATATTAGTATTCATGTAGTTATTTCATTTTTTTTCTCGAATAAAACAAATATTATTGAAAAGTTCAAGTCCCAGACGGGTTAGGCATGTACAAAATGATCTATAAGTATTTGGAATATCTTCAATCTAAACACCTTTCCCAATTAGAAAAACATATTTAGCCAAAAAAATGAACTAATTGATGTAAATTTGACCATATACTACTACATCTATATTGTCACCCCTGGATTTTACTTGAACTACCTATTTCTGGCCTCATATATAAAATTTAAAATTACATTTATTTTTATTTGTCTCCTAATTTGTTCCAATATTAGAGTACTAAGTTAGCAATACCATATTGGAAAACTCAATTTGAGTTTTCTGTCCGCCTTTTGCACATAAAATCATTATCAGGCCTCGATTGGATTGGTTTATTCCGAGCTTATGTGAGTTTATCTACTAACATAAGCCATTTTAAAATTGTTTGGGTAAATCAATAAAAATAGCTTAACACAATTGCATAAGCTGCTTATGCCAAATATTAATAAGCCCAAATTTTGAGCTTAACAAATAGCTTAATACACAGCTTATGCAAATACAAGATTTGCTTCGATTCCCGCATTACACTTTTTTTCTTTCCAAAGCCTATATTTTATTCATTGTATAATTATTTTTTTGCAGTGATTAGTTATATACTTATTTTTATTTTATCTCAAAGTAAGTAATAACACACGTAACGACCAACAAAAAATAAAGAATTTTTCAACAATAGTATTGGGCTATCATTGTTTTTAAGAGAGTATAGGACTATCAAACTTTTGCCTATGTTTGATTATTTCTTACTTTTATATTTGCATTATTATACTTGAGAATAGTGATGTTTAGACTATTTATTTACACCTTTGATGTCAATTTTGTTATATAAGAATATTAATGATTTTTTATAGGGTAAAATAAGTTTTTGGTCCCTATAAATATATCTAATTTCATTTTTAGCCCTCATATAAAAAAGTGACATGTTTTGGTCATCATAAAAAATTTCAGCACATAGTTTTAATTCCTATGAAATTGAAATTTGTGTAGTTATACTTAAACTTTTAAATTTTTGAAAGTTTTTTTTACAAACATGTTAAGAATATTATAAGAAAATCTTTTACAAAAAATTATAACTTTTTATCATCTAATGATAAATATGATTTTTTCAAAATGTCAAAATTTCAAGATAAAAGTAGTAAAATTTTAGACTTAAAAATTAAATTTTGAGCTTATTTTTTTACCGAGAAACTTATTATAATGTTCTCAACAAATATGTAAAAAACCATTCAAAAGTATCAGATTTTAAACATAATCAAACAAATTTTAATTTAATAGAGACTAAAACTATGTTCTCAAAAAAAATTTAGGGACCGAAACATTTAACTTTTTTTTATGAGGACTAAAAATGAATTTGACTATATTTTTAAGGACCAAAAGCTTATTTAACTCCTTTTTTTTATGTATATAAAATTATTACTATATTATAATATCGTTCTTTTCATAAATTTAAAATCGTGGTTTGATTCCTTAAAAAAAATTGTGGTGTGGTTCTTTGATTAAATATTTTAACATTTCATAATTGCATATGTAATGACACATCCAAACACTTCAATTTATGTAAATACTTTTTAGTGTACATATCCAAACGTAAATAGCTTATTGAGTATAAGAGCTTATGATGTAAGCTCTAGTGCTATAAGCTCTAATGCTATAAGCATTAATATAAGCTGTTTATCCAAACGGGGCCTCAATCCAATATGGTTTGTCTCATGTTACTGGAAAACCACTTTGAATCCCTTATGGTTTGCCTTTCAAGACCCAAAAACACAATACCGTTGTTTTCGCTTCCAATCTATATCTCAGAAAATTCGCATTTGGGAGCAATTCTTACACGGTCACAAGTCCAAATCAAATTTATTTAGTCACACACACATGTAATAAATTTAAAGAAAAATTATTTAGTCACATAATTCAAAGTCATTCTTTTTTAATTTTTTTCCATTTGTGAGTGTGTGTCCAAATAAAATTAATTTGGGGTTGTGTCCAAGTTAGAATTTCTCCGCATTTGGTTGCGCTGTGCACACAGTTTCTTCTTTCAAACCAATCCCCACACCATCCATCCACCCAATGCTTGTCTTCAACGTTTTGATTAGATCATGACACCATTCTCCCACTTGCCTGGCCCCAAAGTCCCTAATCACAACAAAAGTGCGCTCCAACATGGTCCCACTTTACCAAAAAAGAGCAAGCACCAATCAAACCTCAGTATATCCTATTCTTAGACGTATTTTTTGGTACAATATCCTTAAATATTTTATTTTAGGGAAATTATAACCCAACAAAATGCAATTTCCCTTGTGTTATTTTCTTTTTAATTACATAGTCTGCAGGGGGACCGTGATCCATGGGCCAGACCTCCTTTATTAACTGCTTAAAAAAAACCAGAGAACGGATAATGAAGATATTTTAATAACTTGTTGTTTCAAGAAAAGAAAAAAACATATTTTAATAACTTGTTTGTGAAGAATAAATATCTAGAAAAATATCATCCTTATCCAAATAGAGTAACTCCCACAGAATTTCGCAATATTTAACGGTATTAATACCCACCATAACTATAACTATTATATTAACCTTAACCAAACCACTCTTTGTTTTGTGTCTCTGAAATTTACAACAACATACGATGAATTCAACAACACTGCTTCGTCCTTCTCTGTTTCTCCATCGCAACCCAACCTCTTCAACAAAACTTCCTTCTTCCATTATTTGTTCTTCTTCCAGAAACCAATCATTCATCCCTAAGCTTGAACCTTTTAGCCGAACCAAACTTGACAGAGTCGCTAAAGACCTTCCTTTAATCGAAAAATCTGAGAAAGATCTCTTGGGTGCGTTCCGTTTTTCAATATTTTATTTTGTTCCAGAAAATTATGTTTTTGATTCTTGATGTATGATTTATGTTTTTTTTTGTTTTGTTTGGCAGATTATTGTTCGATACTTGAAGGTGATGAATCATATAGTTGCTGGCAGGCTTATTTTGAGCTCAAAGATCTTGAAGTATGTTTTTTTTCTTCCCTTCTTCTTCTTCTTCTTCTTCTGTATCTTGTCTCGTTGTTATTAATTTAATTTTCTTCTTTGTTTGAGATATAAGTCATTGAAAGATTTGGCGTTTTCCCTTATTTTTCTGTTTCTGTGTGTTCTGTTTTTGCCTTTCTTGACTCTTGACCAAATTTGTTTCTATTTTTAGATTCTCAAATAATGGTTTGTAGAAAACACTAGTCCATGATATTTCCTATTTTGACTATAGAACATGGATTTTGTTATACTAAAGTGAGTGGAAAAAGTGAGAAAATTAAGGTTATTGATTTACTAATAATTTTATTATGTATTTGTAAATATAGTATTAACCATTGATTTACTACTTAGTGATTGATATTTTACCTTTTAAAATATGAAGAGACCAGAGAAAACATGATGTGACTTCTCTAAAATAAAATTTGTTATTCATGTGCGTATAATATCAACCATTGATGCGTTGATGATCTTCGGTTGACATTATTTACTTTATTTTCTAAAGTGACTTCCTTAATATAGAGTAGTCTGATCCAATTTTTTTAATGAAAAAATAGGTGTTGCAAGATTGAGAATTTTTACTTTCAAGAGTCATCATAAAGTTTTGTTAGATTTAGAGACCAAATGTCAGGCTATATAATTTTAGAAAGTAAATTGACTTTCATTTGTTTGTTTTTTTGGCTCAATTTCAATGTGTGACATGTTTTATTAGAATACATTATTGTCCTACTGTACACATGAACTTTCATTAACAATTCCATTCCTCTCCGTGTAATCTTTTACAGAAGGAGTCACCTAGAGCAGACATAGAGAGGTTGATTATTGAGATTGGTGGTGTAAAATCCTTAATAGGATGTTTACATGGAATTGCACTAATGCGTAAACTGAAAAAGAATGGTTTGAATATAACTAATGAAATAAATTCAGAAGAAGAACGAAATCTTTGTCCTAGACCAGATGGATTACCAAAATCTGCTGATGAGATGATGGAAGAGGAGCAAGCAAAAATGCCTGATTCATCATATACCAAGCTTCTTAGATCGATGGGAAAGTCACCTGCATGGTATTCTGAAGCACCAGATCATGAAACAGATTGATGATTATCCATTTTCTATATTTATTTTTGTTTATAGGGAGGGATTAATGATGTGAATGTGTTAGTCGTAGGCTAGATATGGATATGAATGAATTATGGAATAACTGTATAATTGAGTTTTTTTTTTCCTTCTTTCTTTCACTTTGGTTATTGCTTTTGTTAAAATCCCGATCTCATGTAATTTCAGGAAGTAATGTATAGGTGATTTTCTTTTTTGCAATTTTTAAATTTTGATTTAATGTTATGAAGTTTTATACTCTTATAATTGTCTTGCAATGATTATGATGTCAAGAAATTTTATGTTCTTATGACACTCTTGTAACAACTTCCATGTCGAGTTTTCTAAGAGAGGAACAACTATGTTTGCCCATAGCTTTGTTAAGAGGGCTATATATAATGTGAGTTCTTTATCCCTAATTTGTAAATTTGAGAAATGAATCATGGTTGTACTCTATTCGCAAAGAGTAAACAACAATCTCGCTTCTATTTCTGGTATTCGCAGCACAACCTCTCTTGGCAAGTACCAGGGCTTTCCAATGCTAAACGGTCGCCCCAAGAGAAATGATTTCAACTTCATCATTGAAAAATTGCAAACTAGATTAGCTTCTTGGAAGAACCGGCTTCTCAACAGAACAGGTAGACTGGCTCTAGCTACATCTGTCTTATCCTCTATTCCTTCCCACTACATGCAGATTAACGCTTCCTCAAAACATCTGTGATACTATTGATCAAACTACTCGTAGTTTTATTTGGCGAGGCACTAGTAACAAGGGAATCCATTTGCTGAACTGGAAAAAAATAGCTTGTCCAAAGTGCCTTGGTGGTCTGGGTATTAGAACAGCTAGAGATGTCAACACTTGTCTCCTTGGAAAGTTAGTCTAGGACATGGTCCAATCCACTAATAAATTATGGGTGAATCTTCTCTCTTGCAAATATACAGCGGGCGCCCTAACATGCTTCATGCAAATGCCATCAGCAGCAGCTCCTCTTCGTGGGCATCTATCATTCGTGCCAAAAACGTCCTAAGAAATGGGTTTTCTTGGCGCGCCGCTCAAGCACTTCCTCATTTTGGTTCAGCAATTGGAGCTCTCATGGTTTACTTGGTTCTTTGGTGCCTATCATTGACACACATGACATTCACCTCACTGTTAGAGATGTGCTAACCTACAATGGCCAACACGCCCAAGCCCTCTACACCAACCTGCCCCAAAAAGTTGCTGATACCATTAATAACTTCCACACCATTATCAATCCCACCGTAGAAGACACTTTTATTTGGAGTCACAACAGAAATGGTGTTTACTCCACTTTTCTACTCTACAAATTGTGCGTATGACTGGATCAAATCTGGCACCAAAGGTCCCCGTTCTATCATCTTTCTCGCTAGTCTTTGGTGGGCATGGAGGCATCGCAACTTGATGTGTTTGAGCAATGGAACCTGGTCCCTCACTCAGTTATGTATCAACATTCAAAATTCTGCTGATATTATCAATAATAGTTTCCAACCTGATGGTGACAACAACCAATTGGATCGCATCGTGAGATGGAATGACAACAATCATCACGGTAATGTTCTTAATGTAGATGGAAGCTGCTCTAGCACGCGAACTCGAACCGGGTTTGGAGGTTTAATTCGAAACAGTGCAGGCTTTTCTCCTTTTGGCTTCTCTGGTTTCCTTGCAAACTTGACTTGTATTCTCTTTACTGAGCTTACGGCTATTCACGAAGGCTTACAATTAGCAATGGATATGGGGCTTGACGAATTGGTCTGCTATTCAGATTCGCAGCTTTCAATTAATCTTATTACAGGTGTTTCTTCTAAGTACCACACCTATGCGGTGCTCGTTCAAGACATTAAGGACATTTTAGCGTGCCACAATTTCACCATTCATCACACACTCAGAGAAGGAAATTATTGTGCCGATTTCATGGCCAAGCTAGAAGCCTCGTCTAATGGTGACTATTTATTGCATTCTTCTCCTCCTCATGATCTCCTCGACTTGCTCAGGAATGACGCCATGGGAGCCTTCTTCCTTAGAGCCTAGTTTTTGTCTGTTTCTTCTGTTTTTTGTTGTTTTCTTTTTCTTTGTTATATGTTAGCTTTGTAACAAAAAAAAAGGGTAAACAAATCAAGATATCAAAAGTTGTTTAAGAAGATTTGATATCAACGGGGTCAAAACAAAAATCATTATTTACTCGATTGCAACTATTATAAAAGAGTAGTCAAACAATAAAAATTCATAAAAATCTTTATTCACTTGTCTTTTTCCCAAGTTGATTATTTTATGTAACACATTTCATACTTGTCTTCTTATTTCAGATCTTTTAATACTTATATTTTTTCATATTTTCCATTATTGTCGATAAAATAACTATGATAAAATATTATACACGAGATAAATTGATAAAGAACTAAAAATAATAGTATTGTATTGAAAAAAATAATATTTTACGTATGATAGATGATAAAAAAAATATTATATGGGACAAACTCATAAAAAATATAAAATAAATATGGGTTTTTCTAATATTTGCAATGTTGCACATGTTAAAGCAAATAAAATAAGCAAGTTTTTATTGAAAACCAACAATTAATTATTAAAAAGTTATATATTTAATACAAAATATACAAGTTCCAACGTAAATTTTAAACTTCTTAACATGTGCAAATTTGCACATGATAGAAAAACCAAATAAATATTATACACATAACAAGCCGGTAGAAATTTAAAATAATTTTTATACACGAGACAAGTTGAAAAGAAATTTCTCTAAAAAAAAAAAAAAGTTGAAAAGAAATTAAAAATAAAGCAATATTACACAATTTGTGCTCATGTAGTCATGTGGTAACGATTCATCCCCCTCGCAAACCACCATGTTCTGTTTCCCTCGCAATGACTCTGTTTCTCAAATTCTCCTCAGTAAGCACCACTTGGAAACGGAAACAAAAGCTTCAATTTTTCACGACCCTTTTGGAAGCTTCACAACCCTATCCCCCTCACGTGATCTCCACTAACATCTCCATCGCTCACCATGCCAAAACCGGGAAACTCGAAGAAGCCCGCCACATGTTCGATGAAATGCCGCTTAGAACAGTTTCCTCATGGAACACTATGATTTCTGGGTACTCCCAATGGGGGAAGTACACTGAAGCTTTGACTCTTGTTTCCTTCATGCATAGCTCCCGTGTTAAGTTCAACGAGGTTTCTTTTTCTGCAAGTTTGAGCGCGTGTACACGTGGTGGGTCTTTGTTTCTTGGAAAGCAGATTCATTCACTACTTTTGAAATCTGGATATGAGAGGTTTGGACCTGTGGGGAGTGCTTTGTTGTATTTCTATGTGCAATGTTGTGGAATTGGAGAAGCTGAGATGGTTTTTGAGGAGTTGCGTGATGAGAATCACGTTTTGTGGAGTTTGATGCTTGCAGGGTATGTGCAGCGTGATATGATGGGTGATGCTATGGAAATATTTGAAAAGATGCCTGTTAGGGATGTTGTGGCTTGGACTACGTTGATATCTGGGTATGCGAAGAGGGAAGATGGGTGTGAGAGGGCTTTGGATTTGTTTGGATGTATGAGGAGGAGTTATGAGGCGTTGCCTAATGAGTTCACTTTGGATTGTGTTATAAGAATTTGTGCTAGACTTAGGATTCTGTATGCAGGGAAGGTTGTTCATGGACTTTGCATTAAGGATGGTTTTGATTTTGATAACTCAGTTAGTAGTGCGCTTGTTGAGTTTTATTGTGATTGTGATGCTGTAGAGGACGCAAAGAGAGTTTATGAGAACATGGTAGGAGAAGCTTGTTCGAACGTTGCTGACTCGTTGATTGGTGGCCTTGTCTCGATGGGGAGGATCAAAGAAGCTGGGATGATCTTTTATGGATTGAGAGATAAAACTCTCATCTCTAATAATTTGATGATTAAAGGTTATGCGATGAGTGGTCGGTTTAAAAAATCGAAAAAATTGTTTGAGAAAATGAGTCTCAAACATTTAACCTCCTTAAATACTATGATTACTGTGTATTCCAAGAATGGTGAACTTGATGAAGCTGTGAAGCTTTTTGACAAAACTAAGGGTGAAAGAAATTGTGTAACATGGAATTCAATGATGTCGGGTTACATTCATAATGGTCAGCACAGTGAGGCATTGAAATTATATGTGACTATGCGCAGATTTTCAGTTGAGTATAGCAGATCAACATTCTCTGTCCTATTTCGTGCTTGTGCATACCTCTGTTCTTTTCAACAAGGACAGTTGCTTCATGCACACTTAGCCAAAACGCCATACCAGGCAAATGTTTACGTTGGGACTGCTCTTGTGGATTTCTATTCCAAATGTGGTGGCTTGGCCGATGCTCAAAGGTCATTCACCTGCATCTTTTCACCCAATGTAGCAGCATGGACAGCTCTTATAAATGGTTATGCATACCATGGATGTGGATCTGAGGCGATTTCACGCTTCCACTCAATGTTAGACCAAGGCATTGTTCCAAATGTTGCTACTTTTGTAGCTGTTCTTTCCGCCTGTAGCCATGCCGGTCTAGTCGATGAAGGTTTGGAAATTTTTCACTCAATGCAGATAAACTACAGTGTAACCCCAACAATAGAGCATTACACATGCGTGGTGGATCTTCTTGGTCGGTCAGGCCGTGTGAAAGAAGCAGAAGAGTTTGTCATACAAATGCCTGTCAAAGCAGATGGTGTAATTTGGGGAGCTTTGCTTAACGCCTCGTGCTTCTGGAACAACGTGGAAGTGGGAGAGAGAGCTGCTAAGAAGTTGTTTAGTTTGGATCCAAATTCAGTATCTGCTTTTGTTATTCTGTCTAATATGTATGCCCTACGGGGTAGATGGGGGAAGAAAACAAAAATTAGGAAGAGGTTACAGAGTTTGGAATTGAGAAAAGATCAAGGGTTCAGCTGGATAGAGTTGAACAACAATGTTCATCTGTTCTCTGTAGAAGATAAAACACATCCTTATTCTGATGTTATTTACAAAACTGTAGAGCATATAACCGCAACCATTAACTCTATTGTACCATTCAATTATATCTGTAGCAACAATGTCGACTAGAGTTTCTAATGCAACTTGCTTTTTATGATCTTATTTTTCTTTCAGATGAGGTCACTTAAATATTTATAGTGAAGCACAAAGTCGCCCAAAAGGTGAGTGTTTTCATACTTAATATTGAATTGTTTAGATTTTGTAAAATTTGTTTCAGTTAAAAAATGTTTTATATTTAGATTTCAACCACTTGAATGCCAAAACAACATAGGTTGCACACCTACTTTTAGCCACTATTTCAGCCTTGAAAAACTTTTACTACAAAGGGAGTGCAAGGGCTTGAATGTGTTGCTAAGGAGACTACAGATAGCCATATTGATAATCGATGCAGGAATTGTAGTTACGGGGAAAGACATTGAAAAGAGTTTATAAGAGGCACTCACCACCTTACATCACCGAGAAGTGGGAATCATAGAATTATAATACCAAGGAGTTTATGAAATGTGTAGTAGTGTTTTTTATATCAGTTTTCTAGATCAAAAGTGCAATTATATAAAATACCCAGTAGTGGTTTTTATATCAGTTTTCTAGATTAAAAGTGCAATTAAAATATTGTTTGTGGTAAATGACAATTAGATTTTTATTTTCGTCAATTTTGAAAGATAAACAAAATAATTGATGTAGAACCTTTTGTTCATGAATTGTATATGAAAAATTATAGTTGCAATAAATATCAAAGACTTTGGATTAATTAACTAAATTTAATATAAATAAAATTATTGGTATAGTATATATAATGTGCGGGCATGGGGCAGGGTGGGTACTAGAGTGCCCGTACCCGCACCCATACCCGCATCCATACCCGTTCAAATTTGCGGGTAATTGCCCGTGCCCATGCCCATACCCAACAATGCGGGTATTTACCCGCCCATCATGAGTATTTTTTGCGGGTGCCCACTGGGTTTGGGTCCAATTGCCATCCCTTTTCTCCAACATCTACAAATATTATATGTCATATTATGCATGATTTTATTAGACACTATATAACATAGCCTTGGAACTTTTTTTGTACTTGATTTTATCCAACATCTATAGATATTATGTTATATTCTACTTTATTTTATTACACACTATAAATGACCCGTGCGGCAGTACGGGTAGGGGATCTAGTTACTATTAGTTGTTTTAAGATTTGCATGTGTTAGACAAACCGTTTGCGCAATATGGAGGAGAGAAAAGTCACATATATGCTCTAAAACTAGTCTAGATTCAATGTATATAAGCCGATACTACTGGTTTTGCTCTTACAAATTTTCCTACATATGTTTTTTTTGTCACTTTAAAAACAACCTTTTAAACAAGAGAAACGCAAGAAACCAAACAGAACAACATCATCATGGGGGAAGTAGACCCAGCTTTTGTTCAAGAGCAAGAACACAGACCAAAACTATCCATCATTGAAGCCAAAGGAATTCCCGTAATTGACCTCTCTCCAATATTCCACCATGAAGTTCCAAATCCATCTGATATTGAAAACTTAGTGAAGGAAATTGGAAGTGCATGTAAGGAATGGGGATTCTTTCAAGTCACAAACCATGGAGTCCCTTTGAGTCTGAGGCAGAGACTTGAAGAAGCTGCTAAATTGTTCTTTGCTCAGAGTTTGGAGGAGAAGAAGAAGGCTGCTAGAGATGAGATCAATCCAACTGGTTATTATGATACAGAACACACCAAGAATGTTAGAGACTGGAAAGAAGTGTTTGATTTTCTCGCCAACGATCCCACTTTGGTTCCTCTGAATTCTGATGAAAATGATGATCGAGTTATTCAATGGTCTAATCCATCCCCACAATACCCTTCACACTTCAGGGCTATAATTGAAGAGTATAATGAAGAGATGGAAAAGCTGGCCTACAAGTTGCTTGAGCTAATAGCTCCGAGCTTAGGAGTTGAAGCAAAGAGGTTTGAAGAGTTCTTCAAAGATCACACTAGCTTTATTAGATTCAACCATTATCCTCCATGCCCTTACCCTCACCTAGCTCTCGGCGTTGGACGACACAAGGATGCTGGTGCCTTAACTATTCTGGCCCAAGATGATGTTGGGGGTCTTGAAGTGAAGCACAAAGCTTCACAAGAATGGGTTCTTGTGAAACCTACCTCAGATGCGTACATTATCAACGTTTGTGATATTATCCAGGTACTTTAATTTGGCCTAATTTAGAGAGAAACTATGAAATTAAATGTTAAATGATTAAGACTTTTACAAGAAAAATAAATAGTGGTTTTTTTATCATGTGCAAATTTACACATGTTAAGAAAAAATAACGAGAGACTTGGGTTTATTGTTGCAGGTTTGGAGTAATGATGCCTATGAGAGTGTGGAGCATAGAGTAATGGTAAACAAGGAGAAAGAAAGGTTTTCTATTCCATACTTCTTCAATCCAGGACATGATGCTGAAATCAAGCCTTTGGAGGAGCTTACAAATAAGCAAAACCCTCCAAAATATAAGCCATATAAATGGGGTAAGTTTTTTGTCCACAGATTACACAGCAATTTCCAGAAACAAGATGTGGAGAATCTTCAAATTTATCATTATAAACTACGTTAGAGATAGCTAGTTTAATAAATGTATCACTTAGCTCATGTACACAACAAAAGATTGATCAGTGTTTCTGAAATGAGTGAGTGGCTGCAAACAAATTTGCTAGTATTAAAATTACTAGTGTGCATTATGTAAGAATTTGATCTCGGAGTAAAAGAAAATTTAGTTAATACCGTTCATTTTGTTTGATCTCAAATATTAAATTGATGTTAGCCTTCAAATTTAGTTTTTACTTTTTAGCATTTCTGGTTGCTCATATATTTGAAAATTGTTGTTCATACATTTGAGAAGGCTGAAAAACACGAGTAAATTACTCAAATGCCTCTCGGCAGTTAACTGCCGAATTTTATTGAAACCGGCTGCAGTTAACTCCCGAGGAAAACCTCGGCAGTTAACTGCCGATGTTCATGAACCGTGATTCTTTCTTCCTTCTATTTTCTTCTTCTCATAAAGAGGAACAAGAACTTAATGGACTTTGCTAAAACTCATCTCTACCTTGCCACAACCCAAAATCATTAACACAACAAGTTGTTATTATTACATAATACTAACAATTGCCTACTTAATTACTTGATTCTACTCCTTCTTGCCTTTTCTTTTTGTTCCTGTTCTTCTGATACAATATCTTCTGATACACGCATAAAAGATGGTGAGATTCTTATATCTAAATCTAAAACCTTTGCTCTTGGAGTGAACAAATTTCTACTTAAGGAGGAACAAGTATTTATTGTCCACCTCTCGCCAGGTGGGAATCTGGTACAACAATTTGCCAATACACAATGTTGTTTGGGTTGCAAATAGAGATACTCCAATCAATGACACTTATGGAATTCTATCAATCGACCGAAATGGAAATCTAGAAGGAAGAAAGAAGGAAGAAAGAATCACGGTTCATGAATTCTGGATTTTCATTTTTCGCGGCAGTTAACTGCCGAAGTTCCGCGGCAGTTAACTACCGCCAGTTAGCTTTTGCGGCAGTTAACTGCCAAAGGGGTATTTCAGTATTTTACTGGTGTTTTTCAGCTTTCTTTAATGTGTATACAACAATTTTCAATATATTTTGGTTTGGTGAGATTCTTGTTGATTATAAAGTGTTTCAACATTTTCAACCTGTCAGCAAAGATAAACAACGGTCATATACTTGGTATCTGGATTTAGATTCATGTTCCAAATCTTATCGTTTCTCTGATTCCAAATGCTCCACGTTGTAGCGGTGAAAGTTGCAAGCTGGTTCGGGATCAAATTTTGCATATTGTAGAAATGTTTCAGGCTTTCTGCTACATCCCAAGATCACATTTTATAATGTCCTGGACTTGTCTTCGAAAAAAATTGCTCAAAAATTTAAGAGTTCAAAAGAAATTTGGTTTTGGCAAGAGTGTAGATTTTTTTTTTTTAAGAACTAAACAAACTATTAAAATTAAATAAGAATTAAAATTAACAAATTTCCATTTTGCAGGGATGAAAAATATATCTAACTTATACTTTATTGTGTTTCTACTTTCTATAATATTAATATAACCTTTTACAATTATAATTTAAATATTCAAAATTCGCTATGTACTCCAACTTCTTATATCTTAGCTCAACGTAGTTAACAAATTGAACTGCATTTAGTTAAATTAGTTCGAATCATTGTTTTTAATGAGTTGTTCAAACATTGTCTACCACAACACGGGCTCCCTATTAACCTTTTTTTTACTACAAAGCGACTGCAGTTCATTTGTATTATAATTTCACGCTTATGATTTACTGTCTGTGTAACCGCTTATCACAATAATGAGTCGTACTTAATGGGTAAATAATTTTAACAAACAAATAAAAGGAAAAGCCAAAAGCACAGGGGTATGTACGACCCATATGAACATTTAAATGATATGATAAGAGATATTTTTTCTCTTAAATAAAGATCCTGATTTCGAATCCGATATATCTAGAAAATACTTTATTTTTATGCTAAGGGGATATTGGTTAAAAAAAAGGCTTAATTGCAGTTTTAGTCCCCTAACTTTCTCAAAGTTGCGATTTTGGCCCTCTAAGAAAAAAAAAACTACAAAACAGCCCCCTAAGTTTTGCACCTGTGGCAGTTTTGGCCCCCAAAGCTGATATTGACTCGGTCTACGCTGACGTGGCACCCTAAGTGAGGTGCCACGTGTTATTTTTTATATATTTTTTTGCCTTGGGGGAAAAACTGCTACAGTTGCAAAACTTAGAGGGCTGTTTTGTAGTTTTTTTCTTCTTAGGGGGCCAAAATCGCAACTTTGAGAAAGTTAGGGGGCTAAAACTGCAATTAAGCCTAAAAAAAATTACAAAGCTATGAATAGTTCTGATTCAATGAGTTAAAAAAAATTCCAAATAATTTCATTGGTATATTTGGAAAACTAGCAAACTCACTAACACACACCCATTCCAATCTTAAATATAACCAAAAAATCAAAATGTATTTGCACTAATTTTGGGCCAAATACATTTTGAATTTTGCTTATATTCAATAACCAAGTACAAAATATAAATGCACCATTAAAAAGGTCACATAAAGTATATGCTAAAATTAGTCCAGATTCAATGTATTATGCCGTCTCTATTGATTCCGTTGTTACAATTTTACCTTTACAATAGGTACGTACTTACGTTATGTCTTCTGTCATGTTTTTGAAACACCCTAT
>Ga0315913_1000049_pt1 | contig 60117 bp, 26 predicted proteins | sample MpolsnodulesMG_FD_207736 | JGI IMG/M metagenome (GOLD analysis project Ga0315913, IMG submission 207736) | Medicago polymorpha root nodule microbial communities from Los Angeles, California, United States - small nodules | ecosystem: Host-associated > Plants > Roots > Nodule | place: USA...
TTAAACATACAAAAAAAGGAATTTATTACCATAAAAGGAAACTTTGTTGACTTATTTATGGATTAATTACACAGTTTTCAATGCAATAATTACTATATAATTTCCCTTTTTAGTATCCTTAACCAGTGTCCCGGAGGCACCGGTTAGCATTTCCCATCAAAAATTTACATAGAAATGTAGTTACATTATCATTAGATATAACTCAAGCTCCACAAGTTCTAATGTATAACTAATTTAAAAAATTATGTTTACTTAAAACTCCATCTTGCGCATAATATTGTTCAATTAAATTTTGGATATTATATTTCTCTTATAACTTGTCAAGTACTTCAATATACACTATGATAAATCAATGAGTGACTATATTCAATTTTGTTTCCCGTTACATGATAAATAAAAGGTACATATCATAAGCAATAAAAGTATCTTGATACATTATGAACAATAACAGTACATATCATCATAAATGCATTTTTATTTATTTATGTCAATTGTAAAATGATTTTGTTAGTGTAATAGTTATGGTTAGAAGTTGGATATTGTAGAACATTTCTCTATACACAATATTACTTTGTTGATCGATATGTTCGTGTATTATGTGAAAAGTAAAATGGCAGGTGAATTGATGGAACATTAAATCTTTTATATTCTTTTTAAAAAAATTCTTTAAAGAATGTTCTGTGAGATTTCATGTATATCCTCAGCTTATCCTAAACAAACATAGTTGCATCATAAATAATGCACCAATTGTCGCCTTTTTTTATTAATTGACAAAATAAAGGAAAGAATATATATTATTGAATCTAAATATAAAAGAAAACCACTAAGGTTATTTACAAAGCAAAATATACACTTTGGTTGTCTGATAGAAAATATCTTTAGCTGAAGTCATCAGATTCTTCATAGCTAACTTCCACCTTCCTCGTTTGTTATCTAGAATTATCTCCTCTAGGTTTAAATGCATGTGAAGGAGGCTTAGAAGTTTTGAAGGGGAAACTATTTGTCAAGAACCTCGTCAAAAGGCCATAGGTCAACTTGAGCTTTTAGTTGGAAGCCTTCATTAGCAATGCTGTAGGCATCCAATGCTCATACTTCATATTCATTAGGAACAATGATGGAACTTAGGTGATAGAATACAGAGTCTTATCATCTGTGATAGAATACAAAGTCTTGTCATCTATGACAAAAAAAAACATATATCACTTCCTTTGATCCCACTACAATATCATCGACTATCAAAATTCCAAGCACATTAGATGCTTTTCCCATGAAGGTAGCCATTTTCATCTTGGTGGAGATGAAATACTCCACGTTTTTATCTAACTTATTTAATGTTAGAAGTTGCATAACATTTAAGACAACACCATCATCTACAAAAACTCACTAAACATCTTACCATCAATAGAAGCTTTTATGAATATATAGAGGCTTAAGATGTTTCACCACGTCTTGTGTGGACTTTTAGAATAACATGTCTTAATTTCCCTTTCTTTAGATAATTTGTTATCCTTAGCGTCTTCAACAAGTACATCACCTTTTAGCTCCTTCCGATGAAAATTGCTTTCATTGAATTCAAAGAGATTAAGCCAATGGTGTCTTGTCTTTTATGATGCTACCAATATAGTCCTTAAATAGGATATCCAACATTGAGTCCTTCTTGTATTATGGGAAGCCACCACACTCTTCTTCACCCATTCCAAAATTTAGATGATGATGCAACCATATTTTCGTACTCAACTATATTTGGGAAAGTTTGTTGATGATATGCATCTTTGCCTATATGTTATGACTCATGAATGCTTGATTATGGGATATCAACAGTATCATCAAAATATTATTTCTGTGGTATCTGATCATTATTATTTGACTCATCAAGGATCACACCCTTTTTAATGGGTGGATCTTCAACCTCAAATAAAGGAAAGGCTCTGTCAAGAGCTTCCAATAATTTAGACAACGAGATCTATTTTTCTCTCTGGATCCGAACCTTGGAAATTAGCTGCAGAGTTTGTTACATCTTTTCTAAGGATTAGCTCATCCAATGCCTCCTCTTTCGAGTTCTGGTAAGAGTCGCCACCAGTGGCGTTGTTTCACATGCCTTATGATTCATCATTCATTGTCCTTTTTGAACGTTATGTGCGGGATATATTCAGCGGGCTACTAGATCTCCATTATTCTTGACTATGATCTCTAATGACGCCATACATTATTCTTATACAATGGCTTTATCTATCTGTTTGTCTTCCTGTATGAATTTGGTTGATCTAGATTTAGGGTGTCAAACCTGCTTCACCGCCTTTTTCCAAGGTGTTTTAAACTTTGTGGTTTTAGATAATGATATCATGGTCATTTGCAACACCTTTTGTGGTTGTAAGTGTTGTGCCATTTGCAACACCTTTTGTCTTTGATCTTCTCGGCCGAAGGAATTTTATGAACATATAATAGCCGAATCTATTGAAAAATATTTAAATAATCATGCAATTCATCGCATATAATTTTGACAATGAAATATATGAAGGTAAAATTATATTATTATTTTATTTAGTACAAATACCACTATGATATATTATAATAATTTTTAATGATATTTTTATCATATTTAAAAATCTTCATCTAGTTTTACACATATTCAATTTTAAATATACCATTTTAAAAGTTCAACATAATATATATTGAATGAATGAGAAAAATGGAAATATTATTTAAGGGTTAAGTTACTCTAGTATTTCACGTATATGTCATACATATATATTATACATATATATTAAAGACTTTTCAAGCACATGATGTGTTTAAAAGGAAATATTAGAAAAGTTCAAGATACTAAGTAAAAAAATGAAAAGGCTAAACAACCAAGCCAAGTAGAAGAGTTATTCTACCACAAAAGACGTTCATAATTTCTTAACTTTTATCCACCATCAAACAATGATCTTAACTTTATCTAACAACTGCATCAAAGACAGTTTCGTTTGACAGAAAATGCGAGAAATTTTCTCCTCTTTCAGATAATTCAAACACAAGTCAATCAAATCAACTATAAACTCAAACAAACCTTTTTGTGAAACAACTAATAACCACAAAATTGAATAACATGCTCAAATGAATTACAAGGGAGAGTACACAATATATCCAACCTTTTGAGAACAGTATGTCATACACCACCAAAGAGATTGCATCCAAAAAACAAATTATTCAGATTTTTCTCCTTCCCATACGTGCCATAACATAACAATGAATCTCTGTTGAGTCAAAATAATCCTTTGCTGGAATCTTGTTACTATAAAGTCTCCATGCGTATAAAGAAACCTTTTAGAAAAATAGATCTATTTTTTAAGAGCATTGCTATATGTCGCGATAGTAAATTTCACGACTTTTTCACGAATGGATTCTAACTTCTAACTTGTTTTGCCTGCTGCCTAAACAAAAACCAATCAATATATCCATGCACTTAGCTTTTCTCCATGTCCTGCCATTAAATCTAAAATGAAGGTAACAAATACACCTCAAAGGATTTGGCTGTGGATATTATAGATTTATAGTCAATGGCCAACTGGGTCAAATTCAGATACATATAGTGCAACCGATGGAACCAAGTGTATATGACGATGTTGGATCAGAGGTTCTGTGATAGAATTCACTCTACAACAAAGTGATGATGAGAGGTTTTGTGATGAAACGGCGGTGACGAACAGCGAACAAGGACAAAGGAACGGCGACGACGAACGACGACAAACGATGACAGCAAAGGAAGCAAGTCGAAGAGACTGAGGTGGTGAGTTGGAGAATCAACAACCATGATTTGTTTTGGACGAGTGATACACACATGGAACCAGGGAAGGTGAAGCAGTTATGGTATGAGGAAGAAGAAAACAAACCAGAGAGAGAAACGGGATAATAACACAAACGTGTCAAAGAAAACAAAATTAAAATAGGCAATTTGAAGGTTACACATAATTCGGGATACCATTGGAATGTTTTTTGTCGGGAGATGTAGCATTTTCCATTTTTTAAATACCGTTTCCCCGGATCAAGTTCCTGGACCCACCTATCAATATGCTACCTTGAAGTTAAAAAACACTATCCAATAGAGAACAAAATTCCACCGACAGCTTTGTCTCGATGATCTTCATATAATTGAGATCGATATTTTATCGGAGGTATAGATGCGGTAGATTTTTTTATTAACTAAAATATTATATAGCTATTGGAACTAATACTAACGTTGTCATATGATTAAAAAAATTAATGATTATATTTGTTTACAAAAAAATGTATGTTTTTATTATTTGTCTTGGGACCAACCTGATTTCATCTTGGTATTGTCACATCTTATTTGACCCGAGCCTCGCTCAATTTGATCCATTTTTTTTTCTAGTAGCCTAGTGGTTAGAGCTTACACAATTCAAACGTGGAGAAGTGAGGTGTCTGGAGTTCGAACCCCGACCCCTGCATAAATTATGCAATGTCCTTGCCAATTGAGCTAAGCTCATGGGGACGATCGGATTTAATTTATATTAACTACTGTTAAGTGCGTGTTTGGTTTGGCGGCAGTGAGAATTGATTTTGATAGAATTGAGTTTGATAGAATTGATTTTGGTTAAAAGTGAGTTAAATGTGAATTGATTTATGTTTGGATATAATTGTTTAAAAGTGATTTTTATGAGTTGATGTTGTTTGGATAGTTTGAATCAAAATTGATTTTGAATGTGTAAAGACCAAACTATCCTTTTAATTATATTTAAAAGTAAATATCTCATTTTCATTAGATAATTATTTCAACTTATCATAAATGGATTTTATTGCTTAAAAAAATCATTTTAAAATAAAATTAATTTATAACAGTCATTTTTAATAATTTCTTTTATCAATTGGGTGATTTTTGAATACAATAAGTTATATTATTATGTTTATCCTCTTTTCTCTGATTCATCTGTAAAAAACTGTAAAAAGAGGGAGAAGAGGTTCAACATTTATAGTGTATGCAGTAATAAAGCATAAGAAAGAAATTTATATGCAGAAAATTGGAGAAGAAGGCATTGGTAAATATCTGTGAGTGAAAAAGTTGAAGCTTGAAGAAGCTAGGATTTTGGGATTCAGTAAAAATGGAATTTGAAAGAGGAGAGGGGAGGTAGAAAAAGTAAAAAGGGGGAAAGTGGGAAAGTCTCTTAACAGCCCACAGCCCAATACGGCGCTTTATCCTCTTCTCTGTATTCGTTCTGTTCTGTTGAATTTTGTGTACTATGGAAGCTTCGTCCTGTTTTGTTCCATCACCCTCTTTCATTGGATTCAGGTTCCTTCTTTTCACCCAACTCTTATAGTTGTTCATAATTCAAAATTTATAGCATTGATATCAAATTAATCATGTTCCTCTATTAGGACGCTCTCATTGCAAGAGTTCAAAATCAAAACAATAATAAGCTTTTCAGTTTGTAATCAAAAGCAAAATTACAATGAAAAGCTATACATTATACCCATTAGGACCATTTCTCGCTTCTGCATTTCAAGATCTTTCGCGAAGTCATTGGAACTTGGAGGGACGAGACCACGAAGCGATGCTCGTTTAGTTTACTCAGCTCCCGACAAAGACAATCAGAGGTTTCAATTGGTTTTTCTTTCTTTTATTATTTTTAATTTTTAGATTAACATTATCCATTGACTCTGCAAGTTCTGCATTCCACTGATCCCAGCAACTTTGAGAAAGAATTGGAAGAATTGTTCGATGAAGTGAAAAGAATGATTAAGATGGGAAAGAAAACTGATGCCATAGACCTGCTTAATGCAAATTATGAAATGGTGAAAGTGCGGCTTAATGCTGGCACTAAAGGCGTAGAGGAGGCTGCGATTTTAGACATATTAGCACTTGGTTACATTGCTGTTGGAGACTTGAAGTCTGTTGGTTATCTGTTAAACTCGGTACTTTTTCTTCCACCCTCCTCTCGTATACTCTCCAGTAATTTTGATTTCTTGTTATGTCCGCATGGTATGGATTAGTTGAAGTCTCAGAATCAACATTATAAGTATAGTTAATCAATGTATTCTATGCCGTTTTACCTGTTTCGAGAGTTAATACTTAAGAATGCAGATTTATGGGGTGGTAATAGGATCAGATTTTTGTATAATGGTAATAAAGGAGGAGTCATTTGTTGGTTTTATTTCATTTTCTATTGTTTGTTAATAAATTTGTCACGATTTATTAAGCTTGAATGAATAAACGGCCACCAATAATATACGCAGTCAAATTATCTGCAATCCTCGTCTGACAAGCATGTTTTCACGTACAATACTGAGTGCTTTCAACCTGAGCTTTCTAACTTTCTATCAGTATCACATATTTGAGTCTCTTGTATTGAAGTAGTTTCCTTTGTATCTGTCTTGGTCTATATTAGTTACCAAACTCATTATTGTAACAATTATATGTTCCAAATTGTTGTTAAAATGCATTTGGCGTGCATTTGTACCTCTTTCTGTTGTTAATCCCTCTAAAAAATTTTACGCCCCACTCCACCTTCTCCACGGTGTGCATTTATATATTTTCTTTAATGGCCAGTTGAAAGAAGTTGTTGATACCTTAAAGGACGATGCACCACATCTAGATTCAATACTTATGCATATGGGAAATATGTATGCAACGTTGAAAAAGTTTGAAGAGTCACTGCACACATATCAAAGGGCTGTCTACATTGTGGAGACGATTTATGGTGAGTGCACTTTTCCGTTAGTAATGTTTTTCATATTTACGATTTGTTATTATTTACCGACATTTTTCAATTGGCCATGTCAAGTTAGAAGCTACTTTAACAGTTTTCCATTTCCAGATAGATACCTTAGAGGAAATGATTTGTGTATTGCTGTGTTTCATTTTCAAAATTCTGGTATTCACAATATAATTCTGCTTTTAGGTAACGATAGTACTATTCTTGTCACACCCTATTTGGGTATGGCAAAAGCTCTTGGTTCAATTGGAAAAGCAAAAAAAGCAATAGAGATATACCAACATGTAATCACTCTTTTGGAATCAAATAGAGGTGCTGAAAGTAAAGATTTGGTTGTACCTTTACTTAGTCTTGGCAATCTTTTACTGAAAGAAGGAAGAGCCAATGATGCCGAAAGTCGTTTTACTAGGTTAAGCTTCCTATTTATTTTCTCCTTCCATATTTACTTCATTAGTTACTCTACTTTTTTCTATATTAACTCTTATTTGTCGTTTTCCACCAGGGTTCTAAACATATACAAAAAAGTATACGGGGAAAATGATGGAAGAATTGGAATGGCTATGAGTTCTCTAGCCCAAGTGAAGTGTGCTCTAGGTAACTTCATAATTACTGCAGTGATGCTTTTGTTCTCTCTTTAAATAGGGTCCAAGTACAGACCTCAACTTTGTCTTTCCTTTTCCTTTTTTGTGTTATCAAGCTTATGCACTTATTTATGTGCAATATATATTATATATATATATATATGCAGGAAAATCAGATGAAGCGATTCATTTATTCAAACATGCTCTCAAGGTCATGAAGGATTCAAATTACATGTCGCCGGACAACAGTATAATGGAAAAGATGAGGGTAGATCTAGCTGAATTACTCCATACTTCTGGGAGGTAAGCTTTATAAACTTGGTAGTAGGAGCAAAAAATTAAGACTAAGGAGTAAGAACACATTAGGCTACTTTATTGAAACTTTATGCAGATGTAATTCAACACTTATTATGGTTTCTATTGCTTTACTTCAAGAGGACAAGAAGGAAGAGAGATATTAGAGGAGTGCCTATTGATTACAGAGAGGTACAAAGGAAAGGAGCATCCCAGCTTAGCAACACATATGACAAATCTTGCAACTTCGTACACACGGTCAAAGAATTATGCAGAGACTGAGCATTTGCTGAGAAGAAGTTTGCAAATCATGATAAAGCATAACGGAACTGATGACCAGTCCATTAGCTTCCCTATGTTGCAACTTGCAGCTACACTATACCATTTGAAAAATGATGAAGAAGCAGAGAAACTTGCCCTGGAGGTTTTACGCATCCGTGAAAAGGCATTTGGAGATTATTCTCTTCCTGTTGGTAAAATTCCCTTCTCCTCCACAAAAACATGGTCACCCTAAAGTTTATACAATGCTAGATACCAATTATTCAGATAATTCCGTTTAGTTTCATTTCACATATTGTTTTTTCTCTTCCTTATGAAACTGACATTGATCATATATTATGCATGTCAGGGGAGGCTTTGGACTGCTTAGTTTCTATTCAAGCCAGACTTGGTAAAGATGACAGCGAGTTACTTGAGCTGCTTAGAAGAATCCTGATTATCCAAGAGAAAGGATTCGGACATGAGAGCGAGCAGGTTTTGGTTACCCTTAAAAAAATTGTATACTACTTAGATAAGTTAGGGAGAAAAGATGAAAAGCTTCCCCTGCAGAGAAGGTTATCCGTGCTTAGGAAGAAATATAAGCATATGATTCATCAGTAAAGTGGTAGTATAATGTTTGTGATATTTTATTCTTCCTTAATGCATGAAGCATTTTGTCCATATGTAATATGTGTTGTCAATCATGGTTTTTACTTCAGTGAGGTGAACTGCTGTCTGCCTTGGTGCTATTTCTTAGTGAGGTTAAATGGGATTGTTTTTTTTCACGTTTGGATCTACTAATTCACACTCCTTAGCCTTTGTTTGGGACTTAGACTGAAAATCATACACCATTTCCTAAACATGTGAAAAAGTCTTGACAGATTAAATTTGACAAACTTCAACATGTCTCATAATCTATCAAGAGATTATTAGTAGATCATTTAATGACAAAAAAAAAAATCAAGGTAAAGAAATAAAATACACAAGGTTACTCGAGTGTCATGTCCCCTTCAAATGTATTTGACTTCATACATGGCTACATGCATGTAAAAGAGAAGTTTTGAAGGGAAGTCATTGGCTGTCCGAACGAGAGTGACGTGTGCAATAATTGAATGGATTGTTTAGGTACTAATCAATCTGAGATTCGTTTTATAAAGGTAGCAATTGGCATCAAGAGAATATCAAATTATATCGCCTTTCTATTTGTTTTTCTCTTATCAGTTGATTTTTAATTGATATTATAAAAGTAACATTGTAGTTTTTTTTTTGGTACATACATTGTAGTTTATCTTTCTTCATTTTTAAAGTTTTGTTGTATAAATAGGACTGAACAATTTTTTTAAAAAATATCAAATTATAGCGACTTTTTATTTTTAGGGTTTAATAAGTTTTTGATCTCTATAGTAAGTTTTTCTTAAAAAAATATAATGATTTTTGTTTTTAGCCCTCTTAAAAAAATTGCATGTGTATGTCAATATAAAATATGCAGTTTTAGTCCTTATTAAATTCAAATTTGTTTGATTATCCTAAAGTTTAAATTTTTGAATGAATTTTTTCACAAATTTGATTTTTAGGTCCAATTTTTTTTATTTCTTCAAAAAAAAGTCCAATTTTTTTTGACTTTTATCCTAAAATCTTGACGCTAATTAATATACATGTAAAAAACCATTCAAAATTTTAAAAGTTTAGGTTAATTAAATAAATTTTAATTTAACAAGGACTAAAAATACGTTAAATTGTTATTAACTTATTTAAAATGTATTTTTTAAAGGAACTTAATTAAAATTTTATTAAATTATTTAACCCTTATTTTTATCTTAGTTGATTTTTAATTATAAAAGTAACATTATTTATCTTTCTTAGTTGAAAATGAAGATAAAGATTGTTTGGAATAAAAATAATGTGTTTGTTTCAAGTGTAGCAAATTTATTCTTAGAAATAACATTTCTTGGAATATAAAGATTGGATTTTTATTTTAAGGTATTTAGAAAAAAGATGTTTGGTTAACATTATAATATTCCAGGGAATCTTAAAAATAGGGAATATAATAAGTAATTACACATAATTTTATTCCCATCTCCATGGGAACTTTATTCCCACCATTTTTTTTGGAAAACTTTTCTATTCCCAACAACATTTTATACCCAAGAATAAAATTTAGTAAACTTGTAACAAACATAGGCATATGCATTTTTATGATTTTATTCCCAGAAATCTACAAATATAACTTGAAACAAACACACAGTTTTGTGTAAATAGGACTGGACAAATTCTTTAATTAAGTAATACATATTTATGGAAAAAAGTTTTTAAATTCATTAATTAATATATTTAATTTGGTATATTTTTGGATAAATAAATTGCAATCAAACAAACAAGACAAAGGGACTCCTGCAAAAGTATGCGACAGGGACATGACAACAAAAGTAGTGCATATGAATCTGAATCTCTCTTATGCTTCCGTGTAATATGGGATTCCACATCTCAATTTAGCAAGGCAAAGTCTTCTGAGTTCTGAATTAAGCAAGGTCTGTCTTTGCCTGTGTGTCGCCTTTAATTTAATCATCACTTTTTTATTGTTTGAGAAATCACCACTAATCACTTATTTGTCGATTATTATATGTGAATCCAAACATGCATGAAGAACCATTGTAAATTGTATTTTTATTTAATGTTTTTCTAGAGTCTACTCTAGACCCTCTTTTATTGAGATTTCTGCCAAACACTGCTCTTATGTACACTGCACTCCCTTTTCTTCAATTTGGCTGTTTTAGGTAATGAATTTGGCAGTTTTAAGAAATATGAAAGTTGACTTCTCTGCTCTTTTATTCTATCATAAATAATTTACCATCATTAGTACTATCATTCACTCACATCTATGATCTGTCACAAATTATGAACTTGATCAAACTTTAATCATTGCTTTTTCAAACATATCTACTGTTCTGACTGAGTTCAGTTCATTGGTTTCTTACTGATTCACCAGATGCTGCTTGATCCATAAAAAACTGTTTTTTAAATCAGGCCATTACTTGAAGATCAAGAAGTAATGGCAAATTTCCAGATTCCAAAAAAATTAGTATCTGATTGGAAACCTAGCAACTCAATTAATGATCAAATTCGGGCGGATTCAGTCTGCATGGCCGGTAATCGAAATTCTGATAAGCTACCAGATATTAAATGGTGGCTACATGTGAAAAGCAATTTGGATTGTGAACCAAATTATTCCTGCAAGACTGAGCTTGGTTCCTTCTATGCTGAATTTCTTGATGGAAATGTCAAAAATGGGGAAGATCAATCTACCATTGACTTTGATGATCTTTCTTATATTGAAAGTGATAATTTATCGGTTGATCAGCCACATCATGTCTCTCCTACTCCGTGTATGAAAAACAACAATAATGCCAGAATGCGAAAAATTGAGGCTTTATTGAACAATGATTTACATTTTACTTCCAAGAAGAAAGATCAGAAGGACTTGGGATTTTCAGATGTTGGTTTTTTGGACTGTGATGTTTCCAATTTCTCGGTCTCAGAAAAAACGGCATCACATTTGATGGGAAACGAGAAACCTGGGCCTTGGTGGCGCACTGCTGGTAAAGATGAGTTGGCTTCCTTTGTTGCTCAGAGATCTGTTGAGCATGTTGAAAATTGTGATCTGCCTCATCCTCAACCTAAGCATTTTGATCAGAGATTCTCAAAGGGTTTTGATAACGATAAGATTCTACCATCATCTTTAAACCAGAAAATTGAGACTGGTTCTTCCAATGCCGCTGGTTATGCATCTGGAACAACGCCTACTTCTGGCCGTTCTTTTCAGGATTCAAACAGTCGTTTCAGGTAATGTTTAACTGAATTTCTTTAGTTTTTTTTTCCTTTCTGTAATATATGCCTTCATGTCATTTAATTAGGAAGAAGATTATGTTTCTGCATGTTTAAATTATTATACTGCCAAGGCAACTGTGAAACTTGTCTAGGTCTCGGGTTATTATTTCATTGTTCATGAGATGGTACTCATTTTTTAAAGCTTAGTGCCAATGTTACCGTATCCATTGTTCCATACTTCAAGTAATACGAGGACGCCCACCTCTTCATAATTACTAATTTGAATGGGTTTCAAAGTTGATTTTATCTTTTTTATACCTCAGTACTGGGGTGGTGATGAATGATGATGGTCCTTCCCAGTTCCCATCACTTTGCCAACTTTAACGTGTTTTTGAATTCCCATGATAGGAGAAAGTTGTTGTAAATTCAGACCATGCACCATTAAGTGGTATCCTAGACCCACTTCACTCATGGCTCATCCAGGATAAGGATATTTTAATTTTGTTGGATCTACTTGTTCGACAGACTTAATTTTAAATGTATAGAGCTGCTAACATATGCAGGGTATCAAACAATTTGTGAATTTAATTTTAAAAAATTGTGACTTTTTCTAAAGTTTAAGGAATATATTCCCCCACTCTCTTCTCATTATATGCTTAAATTCCTTGAAAGATATGTTTTTCCTTCTGACTTTGCCATTCCATTATCCCCCCATGAGATATTCTTAGTCATGGACATGCAGTAGTTAATTTTTAACCATTGTTCTCCAACATTACAATAGTTTTAGTTACAGACCTTTAAGTTTCATTTTGTATGCCACCAAGTTAAACAAGGTGCGTTGACTGTGGGTTCTGTTATGTTTTAGACACTTATATGGCATGCTTGCATAAGTTTTGTAGACACTTATATGGCATGCTTGCATAAGTTTTGTTGAAGTCATAAATTGAACAACACAAAGATATATGTTAATTGTTGTTCTAGAGTTATTGAATTCCTAAACTATGAAAACAATTTTTAAAATTTTTGAGCATGGTATCTGTATCCTGCATTACATGCTAGTCATATTTCAATTTGAAACAGAAATGAACCCAGTTGATATAAATCGTTATATGTATCTATTCTGGACATGAATTACCGCAGGAATCTCAATTCATTTTGATGAATCTTATGAATAGCAGCTTGCCTCCGAATCACACTATTCATATTCTGCTGTATGTGCAGCCTTGAAACGGGCCATGTCCCCACACCTGGTTTCTTAAAGGCTTGTTAGTGTTGATCTTTTCCATTTCTTTTATAAAAGAACATAATCAGCTGAAAACAAATAATCCAAAGATAGAATCATCATCGAAGAGCTCTAGAATACTGTGTTTCTAGTCCCTTCCTGCAGTGTTTTTTTCCCACCTTGTCTAAACAGTGTTTTGCACCTTCTCTCCTCCTCCATTTTGTCCCCCTTTAGTCGCATTATCTTGTTTGAAGATGGTGCTTTTTCTTTGGTCCTTATCTATTTTCTTTTATTTACTGCTCTGCTGTGTTTTCTTGTTCACGCCGCTTATTTTCTTCGATCTACAATTTGGAAATTAGGCCTTCCAATTCAAGATTTGAATATTTATTCGATAACCATGATTTGCAGCCGTTCAGTTTGTCAAAACTTAGAATTCTTGTCAAACATTGATGACATTTGACAGGCCCATGTGATAGAGGGAAACAGTCAGAAGGAGATGAGGCATTAATATAATGGGATAGGTCACATTTTTCGAGTGGAGAGAGAGATTGAGTATCATTTCTATATGTTAAAGAGGTGGGAGTCAATAAGATGTAGGCAAGCATCGGGTGGAGAGAGAGATTGAGTATCATTTCTATATGTTAAAGAGGTGGGAGTCAATAAGATGTAGGCAAGCATCGGGTAGATATTAAGGCTTTTGCCTTGGTAGGACTGATTTCTTTCTAGGAAAAGCAGTCTGGATTTTCTTCATGTTTTTAATATCAATAATGTTTTCTGCAAGGAATCTATTGTTACATTGTTTTCACCATTAATATCATCTAGTTCACTGGATTTCTAGTCCTATCAACATTGTTTCTTTAATTTTTTTTGGGAAGTAATGTTTTACAGCTTCTACACAGTTCAGTAGAAATTTCCTGATTATGCTAACTTAAATTTATTGTCGAACTATGTGGTTCTACACGTTCAGTTCTGGCCAGAGCAAAGATTCTGGTTCAAGCAACCAAGATTGTCAAATAAATCCTGAGAATAGCAGCATTACTGAGCTGTTAGAAGCATTGTGTCATTCTCAAACAAGAGCAAGAGAGGCTGAGAAAGCAGCACAAGAAGCCTACAACGAGAAGGAGCATATCCTGAGTCTTTTCTTTAAACAAGCTTCTCAACTCTTTGCATACAAACAGTGGTACTACATGCTGCAGCTCGAAAACCTCTGCCTTCAACTCAGAAACAAAAACCAACCATTGCTAAATCTCTTTCCACACAGGCGAATGCAACTTAAGAAAAATCGCAACAGAGCTGAAAAGAGAAAGATTAATAACAGAAAATGTGGGATTGGAAAATGCGTCGTCGCTTTTGCAGTGGGTTTAAGCCTTGCTGGTGCTGGTTTACTTCTTGGTTGGACCATGGGATGGATGTTTCCTTCAATGTAAATAATGACATCTGGATTCAGACATTGACTTAGGTTGTTTGAGTGCTTCTGCTATGCTCTTCTTGAGTTTTGAGTTCTATTGTGTTGATTCAAAAGAGTGTATATATGATGGTATCCATTGGTTCAATTTCCTTCATTTGTAAATACTCCTCGTTTGTTAAGAACCGTTAGTTGTATGTGTATATTTAAAGATGACATTTGTGTAGAAACAATGTGTGTGATCTTTGCCATACAAGGCTTTGTATATACTACATGTTTGTCTGATTGTTCACTTCCTTGAGAAAATCTTGCTTTGAAAATTTTGCATTATTTAGGAAATTTGTGTAGAACAAGATTGTGGGTGCAGGAAATATTCTCATTCAACTGTATTGTGTGTATATGATGTGAAACTTTCCAACAATTTCCCTGCAGGTTTTTAATTTAGTTCTTTAACTGCACAAAGTTTTTTGTAAGGAAAAAAAAATCCTGTCCCTTGTAGATTCCTTTATTTAGAAAGATAATGATGGTAGGTTTTAAGTAGTTGGCTACAGTTTATGACTTAGGCAATATAAATTGATGCTATCCACTTTAGGTACGATAAATTATGGGAATTGAAAAGGGCACAGTTACTTTAAAAAAACAACAAAAAATCTCGGTAATAATGTGAATACGGATGAAAATTAAAAGAGATGAAAATACCCGTGTAACATAACAGAAATTCAGAGGTTAATCTGAGCACACACAACCATTACTTTTCTCCTAAAAAAAACACTACTTTTGTAATACCATATTTTAAAGGAAGGAGGAAAATAAAAACTCCAAAACCAAGCATGATACATAAAGTCATAATATACTCTAGTAAATAACTGTAAGGGGGGGAACAGTTTCTCAGCTTAAACGAAGTTTAATTCGTGGTTCAAACACCAAGAGTTTCATCTATGCTTCCGGATATAGCACAAAAGGAAGAAAAAGAGAAATGAAGCCAAATTTACTTTGATTATATAATAACTACATGATCCACGTTTAAAATGATTTTGAACTATTACACGTACTAATTTTGGGAGCTTGCAATTGTAAAATACTGGAAAGTAACAATTATATTATACAGTTCAGATGATATGATGATGTGCAACCTATCAAACAAAAATTGACTTGTTTTCAAGATTCTATTGACACCTTTGCCGTGCTTTCTATAGATTCTATGGTATCAGTACTCGTCCAAGTATGTATAAAGCGTGTCATCCTTCTTAGACTTCCGTCTGCTTAATAAGGCCTTCAGGAGTCGTTTGCTTTTACTCGGGAATTGTTCTACATCTTTACCATTATCTCTTTCAGCCGATAATCGCATTGAAGCTGATTTTCGTGGCTCAGAAGGGTACTGGTAGGAACATAAATGAAGAAGCGATTAAATAAACTACAGAATTCATTGCCAATGTGTCGAGTAAGCATACAACCATGATTAAGGTCACTTACCCTTTGTTTTGTATTAGAAGGATTTGGTGTGATTGGTCTGCTTGGTTTTGGAGTAGTTGATCTACTCAGATTTGGTGTTGTGGGTCTACTAGACCGAGATCCAGTACGCAGAAGTGGGAACCGGTACGGTGAAACTGACCGTTTATCTTCAATACATGTAAAAAAAGATTGTAAATTCAAATAGTGATGGGTTTACATCTTCTACCTTTATGTGAAAATGACATAAATGTGGGGGGGAACCAATATGGAAGAAAACACAATCAAGTAATGAATTTGGATTGTCTGGTCACAAATCTCACGTGGTCAATACATCGGTGACCGTTGGATCAACATTTGACAGTTCAGAGTTCTAAAAAAACAAAATCTGCTTGCTTTTTGCACTGTCCAATATTTTGATCAAACGACCACTAAAGTGCTGACTGCATGAATGCATGAATTTGTGAATAGAGCAAATCCAAATCCATAAGTAATAACCATATCAATGAACTTTTGGGGTAACATTTTATAGTATGTGTGTACAAACCTAAATCTTTCTTGGGCATGGTGGAAGTGAATGAAAAGGGTCCAGGTCTCTGAGGTTGTACAGAAGGTGATGGGGAACGCCCTTTACTGCATCAAAATAATAATAAAATCAAGATCCTCATTGAGCCATTGACCAACTTAATCCCAAAATAACATGCAAAATTTGTAGTTACCTTGTTGTTGTAGATGTTGGTGTTTCTCTAATTGTAGCTCGAACAACTTTGGGATACAAACAGAATAAACACAACATAAGATTTTCTATAGTAGTCTCTTACATAAGTGAAATCAAAATATTATGGGGTAAAAAGAGATACCATTCCTAAAGTGAGGCCACTCATCTTCGTCATCAAGGCTGCATCCTACATATTTTGACTTTGTGAGGTTGGCACCAACCATGGTCTCCCCAACTGAAATTATGTAAAGAGTGTGACCATTTAACAACATATACACAATTCTAATAGTAATAGAATTGAGGAAAATGTTATACATGCCTGGCAAGACGTAACGCTTGTGATATTTTGGAGTACTGATCACCAATGACTGTTGGGAATGCCCCCCGTGATCTGCAAACCCTTGGTAACTCCTCATTCTCTAATGTACCACATTAAGGAAAAACAATGTCAGGGATATTCGTAAGATATATCTTTTCCAAGATAATAAAGAATTCAAACTTCAACAATTTCAAGGGGCAATCGTTAAACCCAGCTGCATATGCAAAATTATGCTTCGAATTGAATGGAGCAAAGTAAGTATCTTCATAAAGTTTTAAAATCCACACAAATACCAGGGTATTGTTGAACTTTCACTCAAAATCAATAACTAAGGACGACAGTTTTGTATGATCTTTCATACTTCCGAGGATACAACTATTGAAAGGAATGTTCATACTACCAATATATGAGTAATAACTTCATGCCATTCTAAGTTGTTATTGTACTTGCTAATGACGAAGAATTTAGTTTATCTATATTATCAAGTTCATTTAATAATATTATAATACTATCATAAGATTAAGCAGCATAGAACGAGAATGTACTGTCATGACAAAACCGAAAGTAAAGATGTTCTGTGATTGCAAAACTCTCACTTTCTACTCCTTTTTTCATAAATAATTGCAAAGATCTTCAATAAGCACATAATAGAGAGAACTCTAAGTTCTCTTCAGTGAATACAACGCTAAGCACTAAAAAGATTTAGGTACTTGGGTGTTTTATGAATGTTTTGTTGTCTATCAGTGAAAAAACGAAATGAGCTAGACATGAAAAGCTTTTCCGCATACTTTTAAAATATCAAATATCAGTATCTCAAAGCAATAAGAATATTATTTCCTATCTCAAGAAATAAATGTTGCCTAAACGTCATGTCGATGATTTCAATATACGATGATAGCAGCAGTCAATTATTCATCCTAGCAATTACTTTCAACGTTGATTTGCTGCACTTTATCTGGAGGTGATCGATTATACCTGTTCAATACAAGACACGCGTAGCTCTGCACCAGAAACTTCAACAACCTTCTCGTCCAACAAGTCATTCACTTTATAGGTCACAGAACCTAAATGGTCCACTGTATTTACAAGAGCTTTGATGGCATAATCCTTCAGTGTTTCTACCACTCTGAAAAACATAAGATAGAATGAGAAAAGAAGAGTATAGAGAATATCACAGCATTGGCAAACGGGCATGAATATATACCAGCTTTAGCATAGCAACTCACATCTGTTTTTGGTCATCATTGGTGTATGAGAGTTCAAAATACTCAGCAGCTGAATATAGCTGTGTTCTCAGATTTTTCAAATCCTAGGCAAAGAGATGAAAAGTTAAGTTTAAAAATAATTAGCAAATGCAAAACATTAAGCTTCTAATCTACTATGAACTAAGCAACAGATGCATTAGGCAATGATCTTAACAGTTAAATCGAGATTCGAAATAGCCCAAAAAGTAGCGAAACATATGTACCTTGAGGCTATCATCAAAGAGCAAGCTCTGCTGCATATAAACCTCATCAAAATTGGAAGCTTCTTGCGAAAAAGGCGGTGTTGAAGAAGTTGTGACCTTCCCCATGAATGAAAGTAAAGGAAGAAGGACCACCTTATCAACCAAATTAAAAAACTAAACAAAATTAATAGGAAATTCAAATTCAAGTGAGAGTGAAAGAGAAAAGGATCAAAACCAAAATCAACACTTTCCTTTAGACTAAGGTTGTGTAAACAAAAAGCCCTAAAATAAATAAAATATACAATTCAACACAACAATTGAATCTAAGAAGCTGAATAAAGAAGGGGACAACCTCATTTCTAACAAATTATAAAATACCAAAAAGCTGATTATGTTACAAAAGAATAGCTGTAACAACAAATATAGTGCTTTAAGAAAATCAAGTGCACATTAAAACTAAACAGCATATACATAATTGTTCTAAACAGCTGAGACAATTCTGCAACTATAACAGACAAAAAGTTAAACTAAACAGCATAATTTCATCATTGTTTTTTTCTTTCTAAATCTTCACCAACACAACACTCACATTTTATTAAATTTCACTCAAAAGCAAAGCCGACCCATTCCTTAAAATCATCAAAAGTTGCAAAATTTAAAACAACATGTAGAAATAAACAAGGAAATATAAACTGCGTTAAGTGAAGTTTGTTGCATCATCAATTACCTGTCTTTTCCACTAAGAGTGACCTAGTTGTTTACTTGAAGCGGTTAATAAAACAAAGCAAGTAGCTTTTGAGAGAACCTTGGAAGGTGAAAAAACCCACTTTTGTGTTTGAAACAAAAAATGTCAAAGAAACACGCTTTGTGAGCACTAACTAAAACGGTTAGGTGTTTTGGTTTTTGACCAAAAACATAAGAAAGGGACAACTTAAAATAAATCAAAAGTTTCAAACATGTACAGTTGGAGAATAGAAAGAGGAAAGCACGTCTGAATCAATGAAGGATTAGGAGAATGATAATTTTGAGTTTATTAGTATTTTTTTTTTAATAAAAATTAAAATAAAACAAAAAAGAAATGTGAATATGAATTGTGTGCTTTGGGAAACAGAAAATGTGTGAGTAGCTGTGGTGGTGGCTGAAGCTTGAAGGACAGGCCCACCTCTGATAAATTGGCTCCTTTTTTAATATTATTATTTTTTGTTTTTAAAATAATATTATTTATTTATTTTGTGAATTTGATATCTTAAGTGCGTAATTGACGGTCCTTGTTATAAGAAATAATTAATGTATCTTGTTATAAATATAGACTAAATACATCATTTACATAATGAATATAAAAAGTCAAATGTTTTTTATAATAAAGACCGGAGGAAGTATGGCTTAAAATGCAAGCAATCCCCGTAAGTTTAGATTAGTTAGTAAGATATTGTATGTTATATGTAAGGAGTTTGAACACTAAACACTTACTCTTTCACATTTAAAATGTGTGAACTCAGCAACGAGAATACTTGAAGAAAAAAAAAACTTAGAATGCAAACATTATTTTTTGGAATTTTAACACCGTTAATTCTCAAGCTGAATTTAATTCAGTATTTTTTACTAAGCCGAAAGATATTTTTTATTATTTCATTTTGTTTTTGTTTATTTAGGAGTATTTGTTTTCTACGATTTTGGAATGGTGTGTTTGATTTTTCAAAATGGAGCAAGTGGAACTGTGGAAGACACAAACACAAGGTTTTACGGTTTTACCTTTACGGGGTTTCTGTTTCTTGACTTGTTGTATTTGTCCAGTTGTGACGGGAATGATTGCGAAAATATAATTAAATCATTCCACATGCAAACTTGTATTTTTTTCAAATGAATACAACTAATATGATTCAAGCCTTCAGGGTATGCAGGAGAACTTCACGTTCTTAATTTGAACTATTATAGTACTTAGTATTTTTTTTTTTGGGTGTATAGTACTTAGTAGTTAATGCCTTTCTATTTATTTTGACCAGAAATTGCAATTAGCAAAAAATGTACTTTGAATTTGAAATAAATCGAAGTCCATGTATTTCAAAATAAGAATTAAAGGGATATGCATCACAAAAAATATAGTATTACACTCCTCTTCCTTTTAAAATTGATCATTCTCACCTCGATTTTTCTAAATAACTTCAACATAAGTTAACTCACGTTCGGAGTGAATTAATTTACGTTGGTATCCAGCGTAAGTTAACATGCGTTGATATCCAATGTAAATTAACATGATTAGGCAAGCTAACAAAACTACTTTACTTGACAAATATGCTGTTTTTTTAAACTCACAAACTGCATTTTTCACAATATCCTTCATCACCACAATAGCCTTCATCACCTACCACTATTTTCATTAACCACGTTGGTTCATTCACAATATAATATGTTCATTTTTAAGGGTTAGGGTATGACAAATATGTTTTTAGTCCCTGTGTCCGTGAGCTTAGCTCAGTTGGTAGGGACATTGCATAATTTATGTAGGGGTCGGGGTTCGAACTTCAGACACCCCACTTCTCCACATTTAATTGTGTGAGCTCCAGCCGCTAGGCTACCAGACAAAAAAAATAAAATTTGATCCCTATAAATATACTAACTTTTCGTTTCAGTCCCTTTAAAATTTTCAATCACTACTTTTGGTCCATATTTTTAAGTAAAGTTTTGTATTTTTTAATGAAATTATGAAGAAATGTATAGAATATTGTAAAAATCACTCCCAAACAAAATTAGATTTTTTTAATAATGCATGAATTAAATATGAATTTTATACATTTTTTGCAAAATTTTATTTAAAAACATGAGTTCTACATATCATTTTAAGGAGGAACCAAAAGTGAAGATAAATTTTTTTGGAGGACTAAAAGTTGAAGAAATTTTTTAGAAGGACTAAAATAAAGTTGACATATTTATAGACACCAAAATCATATTTAACCTTTTTTCTAATTTACAAACATTTTTTAAAAATATTCATTGGTTAGTGATAAACATGTCTTAGAAAGATTAATTCATTACTTTTTAAAATAAATCATAACTAAAAATACAGAAATATGCAGAATCAATTCCAAAATATAAACTTTACTTCCTTAACAGATTTATTTAGTTTTAATTTCACAAAATTTAGAGATTAATTATGCTTTGAACTGAATGGACAATTGCTTTGAACTGAATGGACAGACTACAGTGTTTAGAGATTAATTTGAATTTTCTTTTTTTAATCTTTGAAGAAAAAAAATCAAAGAAAGAATGGACAAAATCGCAAAATATATAATTTAAAAAGAATTGGTTAATCATAAAAGTGGAGCGTGGTGAGTACGGTGTTAAAGGAGGAAAATGAGGAGAGGCAAGAGACCCTAAACTGACGGTTGTAAGTAGTAGAGAGAGAGAGAGAGTCCAGCCAACAACCAACAAAAGGCACAGTCCCGCCGATTGGAGTACAGGCCACTGCACTGCTCAACTCTGTCTATGTCCAGTCCAAAAACATAAACAAAATGAACCAGACACGCAACTCTTCCTTCATCCACTCTCTTTGCCATTACCATCTTTACATTCTTTTCCTAATTCTCACTCTAATAATAGCAATTTAATGCAAAATATTACTTCCTCAACTCTCTATTATAAGCAATTTTTTACATTGAGATAAGAGGGAGTAACAAATGCTTTTGAGCATTAGCAAATATATATAAAATAAAATAAAAATATTTTTAAATTTGTGTAGTTAAACTCTTAAAATGTAAACTTGTTATTCTAAATTAAAATTTTCTTTTTTCAAATTTCTTAACTAGTGTTTGTGTGATCTTTATTGAATTAACAAGTTTTTCTGGGTGTTATTTATATTCTCTTTTTAACATTCTTTCTAACACTCGTCGGATAAAACCATATGGATTTTACACTTTAAAATTGAATTTCACATAAAGTGATAAACATGAATTTCATTTAATATATGAGAGTTAATGTTGAAAAAAGTGTTAAAAAGAGAGTAAACCTAACATTTACTCCCTTCGTCTTAAAATAGGTGTTTCATTTGAGTTTTATACGGTTATTAAGAAAATAATTTCAATGAAAAAATATGGTTGATTTACTAAAACATCTTTATTAATTATAGTTAGTGAAGTAATTAGATGATTAAAATGCAATAACACATGGATATGTTGGTGGAAAAATATTAAATGTTATATTGATATTATCAAAAAGAAAAGGTCTTGCTAACAAAATGCCCTAATGACATTGTTTAAGGAACCCACAAATAGAAAATTTATCTTAAAAATACAAGTCAAACACATATAAAAATCATAAGTACAAATTTCCAACATAAAAGTTACTAGTTTTAGATGTTTAAACAATACTCTAAGAGAATTTGTTAGTATTTTAAAAAAAATAAATAATTTGAGAAAAAAGAGAGTAAAAAACACACATATTTTAAGACGGATAGAATATCAAATTTGAATATCACTAAAAATAAGATGTTCCTAGTCACTATCTTCATGCTAATATTAAATGTTCCTAAATCCTACTCAGCAATTTTGTATTCTTTTACAAGGGTATTGATATTTAAAAAATGGATTTAAAGAGTAGTGTTAACGAGCGTTCTTGTGACACTTTTTAAAAATTTTAAAATAAGGAATTATTTTTTAAAAAAGTCAAATACTTTGATTTCTAATACATTGATCACGTGTTTTTTCATAAATACTTGTAGTCTTTAAAGAATATTCTGAGACACTCGTTAACATTTTCTTAATTTAAACTCCAAGACATCGGCTGTTTATACCCTTCCATATTTTTTTTCTTCCAATAGTCTCTCAATTTATTAAAACATATCCGTTGATGGCACAAACCTCTCAGAACATGATATTTTCATAGGCCAGAATATTGAGTTAGAATGTTAAAAAGAAATTAGATTTTTATATGTGTTTAGTCCCTGCAAATAGGGGTCATTTAAAAAATGGTCTTTGTATTCGTTAATCCTGACAATTTACCATCTCAAAATTTAAACATTTAAAATTGTCTCTCTCCCCACTTAATCACCGCCACGTCACTGATTAGCTGACGTGGCAGTCTAAGTCATCAAATTATGGGGTGTGCTGACAAAAATACCCTTGACTTGTTATCACAATGACCAAAGTGCCCCTGCCTTCATCTTCTCATCTCTCATCATCATCATCGCAGAAGACATGTACTTATTCTTCTTCCAACGCCATTCATTTCTTCTCTCTTATTCATTTCTTCATTTTTTTCCACCTCTAAACAAACGTGCTACCGTTTCTCCATCATTCACCAAAAAAAAAGTCTCTATCTATGCTTAAAATCACTTCACTTAAAAGCACAAAAAAGCGAAAATTAAAATCTGAAATTTGCGGTTCTATGTCGAGAGTTAAACACATTCCACGTCCTGGTAAACACACTCGTTGTAGTGGTAGTAATGGTAAGTTCCAATCTCGGAAACCCTCGTTTTCACAATTTCACATTTTTCTTTCTCAATTAATTCATTTTTCAGCAAATGAGTCTGAGGAAAAGAAGAAAAGAAGGTGATTGAAGCATCTTCTTCTTGTAGCGATCGATTGTGTTTTGTTGTTGTTGAACTGATTTTTGAGTTTTGTTGTTATTGAACTGATTTTTGAGTTTTGTTGTTGTTGTTGTTAAACTGATTTTTTATGCGAGGATGTGATGATTTGGGTTTGTTGTTGTTGTTTGGGTTTGGATTTGTAGGGTTTTTGTTGGATTTCCACTGAGAGTTGAATCTTCTTCCTCAACCATGAACGAAAATTGTTGAAGGTTTTTGGATGAGTAGTGATATTTTAACAACCATTTTGGTACAATCTTTAAGATAACTTTGTTGTTCTCTCTTCTCATTGGTCAAAAACAGTAGAGAGAGAAAAAGGAAGAGAGAATAAAAACATAATGTGAGTATGAGAGAGAAAGTTGTACAAAAGTTGTACCAAAATGGTTGTACAAATATCATTTCTCTTTTTAGATTGGGAATGGTAGGAGGAGAAAGATGAAAGCCAGAGAAAGAGTGTTTTGGTTGAAGATGAACTCAGGGGTAAAATGGTTATTTCACGTGCGTATGAATCAATCAGCAGTGCCACCTCATCATATTAGTGACGTGGCAGTAATTAAGTGAGTTAAGACACGGAATTTTAAATGATTAAATTTTGGGAGGACAAATTGACAGAATTAACGAATACACTGACCTTTTTTAAAATGACCCCTATTTACAGGATTAACACATATAAAAGCCAAAGAAATTATCAAAATCCTGATCAAACTTATATGTTATATAAGTTATTGAATTGGTCAATCCAGACAAATTCCGTATGAAAGATCGATCCCAATGAGGGATAAAGATTGGAATTTTGGGGGGATCCAGTAATAGACAGGATGAGAAACTCACACAAAAATCCAACTTGTTTTTGAGTAAAAATCCAACTCTTTCTTGTTAAACTGGTTTAAATTAAAAGGTAATAAAGTAATTTACCTTTTTAAAAGTCAATTAATTAATTTCCATTTTTCTGGGTAATACTTTGCTTCCCTTGTATTCTCCTTCTTCTCATCGCATTCATAATCTCTTTTTGTAATTTGACATTTTTTTTCTTTCACAACGTGGATACAATTAGTGATTAAAAATCTGAAGTATAGATTGCCAGCATATCTGGATTCTAGCAACTAGCTATTATATTTTTAAATAAATGCTCGATTTTTTTTCTTCAATACCTTTGTTTTTCAAAATAATAAAATAATAATAATAAAGGTGTAAAAGAAAGAAAATAAATATGAAAAAAACAATCATTACAAAATGAGTGTTGATCTTCTATCCAGTGGGTCAGTCAGGAAGTTCACAGGCGCCTCCTTCTTCATTGATATTCCCGCCCGTCTGAAAATATCAAAAAGTACATCCCTAACAAAGTCGTGTCTGTACTTAAAGCCGGGAAGCTCCTTACAATGAACGACATGCTCCCCAGAAGTATGCAGGCACGCCTTACGACAAACATGACACACCTCATCAATAGGAAATAGTGGAATCATAAGGCAATATCTAAGGATAGTACGATACTCCACTGACGACATATGCTGACATAACCCATTAGTCGGGATAGCTAGAAGAAAATCCTGAGCATGTGGTGCTTGCAAACATCCAAAAATTGTCTTCTGTCTCGTGGTCAGTTAAACTTAACTTCCATATCCTGAACACTTTTACTAAAAAGAGCACTCGCCAAAACATATTGTGCTTTAGGAGGAACGGTGTCTTTGCTAGTAAAACTGCTAACATCAAAATCTGGAATCGCACCACGAAGACCATCCAAAGCATTATCAAAATCCGAATCCACCGTCTCTCAAAATATGATCTTGTAGCACCCAAGATTGTGCCTAGAAGCCACAAAAGCGTATGAAGAAGCCTCTAATGTTGAGTACCAACCCATCACTCCAAACCTAATAGGTAAAGAAGTCAACCTCCATTGAATGTCCCCAAAGAAAGGACCTCCACCAACCCAATGTCCTCAACCGCTTCACGCAACTCTTTATCAAACAACATAGAGACAGGGATTATAAAAAAATATTGTTAGCTGGGTTTAGATTTTTGTCATTCGAATTTTGATCATACAAATGAAGATGTGATGGCATGCACATAACACATGTATCATTGCAGTTAAATGTCACCAAAATTTAACACACCACTTTCATCTGAAAATTCGTAACCATTCCTTCCGCTTAATCTTTTTCCTTGTACAAGACACACATTTATAAATAAATAGACACATTCTGACATTCTCAGTTAGTCAGTAACCAATCAGTGATCAAGTACCCTCTCTCTCTCTCTCTGACACACCATTGCTATGGAATTCTTCGCGGAACCTGAAACTGCACAAAGCTCCAACTGGTTTTACAACGCTCAATCTCAACCAAACTACACAGACAAGTAAGTTTGGTCTCTAGTTTCGTTTCAACCATGAAATGATCACAACTTTCTATGTTCTTTATTTTTACTGTACGTCTTCCATTCCACAACATGTAGACTACCTTAACCTATCATATGTTTGTTTTTCTTCTTCTTTTTCTATGTTCTTGTTCAACTGTTAACTGTAACAATATGACTACGATGATGATTATTTATTAAACAAAGACTACGATGATTCAGAAAGAATATACATACAACAGTTTAGCTAGAATGATGTGTGGAACATTCTCTTTGCGACTTTTGAGGTTGATATGAAATTTGTTTTCTGTAATAACCATTTTCCCCATTTTGTAATGTTTTGTTTTTCTGTTATCTTGTTTTTAATGTTAACAAAATCATGGGTATATTCCCTTAAGGTATATTCTTCATGTTGTTTGACTACCCCCCACATTGTTAAGTACTTCAAAATTACTAACATTATCTTTGTTTGGAATACTTTTGCATTAGACTCAAATTTTAGAACCAAGACCCACTGGGAATGATAATTGAAATTAACAATCAAACTTGAAATTTATTAGTTTGGGTGGAGCCCTTTTGTTTGCTATGTGTCATTAATTATTTATTGTCAAATGGTCAAAGGTTTCAATTTGTTTTGTTATTTGTTTGATGTAGGAATTAGGTTTGGTAAAGGAGGTTGCCATGTTGGAAAAGCAAAAAAAGATGTTGGAGAAACTTCCTGAAATGGAATTGAATGAAGAAATCAAGAATCTGAGGCAAGCATGTTTTAGAGCTAAGTACAGTAAGAGAAGATTAATTACCCTCAATCCTTGAACTTCTACCTCTTTTGCTTGAAATGAATGTAAAGAAAAGCCTCACACAAAGTATAGTGAAGGACTCATTGACATGCTAGTACTTGATTTTAATGTTTTTTTCTTCTTCTTATGATTGGGATCAAATTGAGTAGTAGATACCTTAGAACTATATTCTATTAGGAGACTAATTTGACAGAAGCACATGTATTTTGAGGAATTTATGAGTAGGAATTCATTTTGTCACTTTCAGCAAAATTCTAAAGTCTCTCTCTTATACAAGTACTACCCTTTATAATGAGGATGAAGATGGGTACCCAACCGAACTAGAATTTCAGGTTCTGTTTTGTTTTAGTATTATTTTATACATTAAATAATTAATACAAAAAATGAGAGATATAACTAACTGGGTTAATTAAGTAATTAGTGATGTGTTTTGATGAGTTCGCGTAAATGATGTCCAATCATATGTGACGTGTCATCAAATTTGACTCATTTTAGAAAAAAAGTTAACTAAGATATCAAATTAAAAACAATTTGAAATTACAATGTCAACTTGAAAGAAGAAGTTTTATAGACAATATCTTATGGATATATCCAACTATGTTTGTTAATAATAGTTAGTTAGCAACTGAATGGTTAGTTGATGACTTGTAGAGCAAGTTACCACACTTAGTCAATATATAATTACTTAGTTTTGTAATTAGTTGAATATCTCAATTCAGTTTTACAATCCACCAATCTTTAACCCCTCTTATTTCTCGTATCACTAAGTGGATGCATTAACAACCATCATCTACAAAATAATAGAGAAATGTTAGGACATTTTAGGTGTCCCATATCGATATTATTTTGTTAATTAGTTTTTTTTAAGGAAGGATTTAGTTGTTTCTCTATCTCATAATCACATCAATAATTATAAATGATTATATTTTTATGCAGTTAAATAATTGTTGATTTTTAGATGTTGAAATAACATTGCTCAAAATAATAATAATAATAATAATAATAATAATAATAATAATAATAATAATAATACATGTAGACAAATGTTTACTATTTTTAACAAGGTTACATCTAACTCTTTCTTTAAAAAAAAAACATGGTTACATCAAATAGTGAGTATCGTCTATTAGTATTACATTTCAATTCCTACAATTTTGGTAATGAAAAAAAGTTTAGAAAATGGAGATTATCTTGTTTTTGTTTAAAAGAAAAAATGGAGATATGATTTACTCCCTACCTTAAAAAGAAGCAATACTTGTCTTCTCTCTTGCGTTCCTTTGTGTTTTTAACAAAACATTCCTTTGCGACGCGTTACTTTGCGAATAGCCACTATTACAAATAGCATTTCCTTCAAATCAAAGGGTGACACCGGCCAGAAATGAAACACACAAAATACTCCACTAGTATCTTGTAAAAAAAATTCCACTAATATTAAAAAAATGGAAAATGTTAATGATATATTTGGGGAATTGATTATGAAGACAAATATAGCAATTTCATAAATAAACCTTAGAAAAATAAAGGGTTTTTATTGTACCCAAAAAACATTTTAAAAGTTCAATATATTATGTTTTTCATTTCATATAAAAGTTCTATTTTTTCTTCATTAACAGTATTCTTAAAGCACTTTCCCCCAAAAAAAAAAAAGTATTCTTAAGCTTATCCCTTAATTTCATTAGTTAGTTATCAAACAATGTTTTTTTGAATAAAGTTAGTTTATAAAAAAAATATTGTTACTTGGGTTTGGATTTTTGTCGTTCGAATTTTGAGATACAAATTAAGATGTATGTGATGGAATGCACATGGTACATGTATGTATACCGTATACGTATACTTGAGGGTGAATGAATGAAAAATTAAGGATAAGACTCCCTCCCTCGTAGTGGACGCTGCTAATGAATGATTAAGATGCAAATTATGCAGACCCCTTCAATAATTGCAACTGAACGAATCCAAAATTCACTGCCAAAATTTAACTCACCACTTTCCTCGATGCAGCCCCCTTGGAAACTTACATTCACAAGGGTTGTGATAATTTGTGTAGATAATTGTTACTTTCTCCGTCTCATAATACTTAACAAAATCGACCTTATTACGCATGAAATTATGAGCGACAAATCTAACGACATCTTATATGATATCATTTATCTTTTTATAGTAGTGAAAAAGTATGGTCAAAGTAAGTTAAGTTAAAATTACACATTTTTAAATAGGTCATCTATTACGGGACAGAGAGAGTAATGATAGTAGACACTATTTTTTTTTTTTGGAGCAAATTAGTGTAAGAGCTTGTCAAAGAATAAAAACAATAATTTTTGTATTAAAAAGAGATTTTTTTACACTTTTAAAAGATAGATTATACGAATACTTTTGATATGCTAAAATATAAATAATAAATATTCTCTCGGTCCCATATTGTAAAAAAAAAAAATCAAATCACATTTATTAAGAAAAATAAAATATATTATATAAGAATTTGGAGTATAGTTTTTTGTGTTTTCTTTGGAATAAGTTCCATAAGAAGATGTAAAAATAATTTTTCATTGGCTATTGATTATGGAGAAAATGAAAGAGAGAGAAAATTGATTGTAATTTGCATTTAATTTCATGAGAATAAACAAAAGTTTTTCTTAGAAAAGTTTTTTTTTATAAGAAAAAACATTAAATAGGATAAAAATTTATATTTTTTGCTTACATTTTAAGACAAAAAGAGTGAGTTATTTTTTGCTTACATTTTAGAACAGAAGAAGTAGAACATTACAAAATAGAACTACACAACATAAAATAGAACATCATATGACAAATTTTTATGCTATTGAACAATTTTTTTATGCGAGTTTTGATGAACAAAGTATTGTTTTAATATTTTAGACAATTTATTTTTACTATACAAGGTTATGTTGTGGTTTAAAGAGTAACAATAATGTTAGTTTTTGTCTTATTCTTTACCCCTTATTTTATCAAATCCCTTGAACAATTTTCTAATAAGTTATTCTATAGTATCTTTATTTTTTAGCATATACTACTAAAAAGCATGTACAAATTCAATATATTTTTAAGATATTTATTCTAAGGAAATGCTAACTCGTGTCCGTGAGGCACACGTTTATAACTAAACATAAAAATACTTTCTTAAAAATAATGCATTCAATATAATATATTAAAATTTTAAAATTTGAAGACCATTTATTATATAATCAGCATTTTCTGATTTATAAATAGACACATTCTGACATTCTCCCATTTGTGCCTCAAACACACTCTGACTTCTCAGTTCTCTCCCTCCCAATAGTAACCAACTCAGTAACACACACAAGTACACTCACTGCTATGGAGTACTTCACCAAACCTGAAATCGCTCAAGGCTACAACTGGTTTTGCAATGTTCAACCTCAACCAAACGACACAGACAAGTAAGCATTGTTACTAATTTCATTTCAAACATGATTCAATGTTCATTCGTTTTGTCTTTTCATTTTACAACGTTTGTACCTTAATCTACATCAAACTAACTTGTTCTGTTTTTTTCTTATTCCATTTTTATCTATTACTACTATGACTATGGTGATGATTCTGTACTAAAAAAAATGACATGATAATTTACAAATACTGCAATAGAATATAATAGTCTTCCGAGAATGATGTCTGGAACGGAACATTCTCGTTACGACTTTCGAGGTTGATATGTAATTTGTTTTCTTGTTTTCTATAATAATAACCGTTTCCCCCTTTTTTAATGTTTTGTTTTTTTGTGTTCTTTGTTTTTAATGTGTACAGAATCATGGATATTTCACCATTTGATGATTTCATTGGGCTTGATTGGGCATCTCAGTTTTCATACCAAAGTAATCAACTTTACACCAATGGGTTCAACCTCCCAAACCTTGATCAAAGTAGTTTTGAGGTCGATCAAAATCCCTTAAATGTTGTTTTACCTGACAAAGGTAAGAGTGGTTTTGTTGAAGCTTCCGTGAAAACAGGAAATCAGTTTGCGAGTGAAGGGGAGAATCAAGAATTGCCATTATTACCATTGCCAAGTAGCAGTAGCAGTACTAATATCACAAGGAAGAGGTCATCTTCATTGCAATTTGATGATATAAGGAAACATTTTGATGTTCCTTTAACAATGGCTGCTAAGAAAATGAATGTTTCTGTGACCCTTTTGAAAAAAAGATGCAGGGAGCTCAAAATTACTAGGTGGCCTCATAGAAAATTGAGGAGCTTGAATGTACTCATCAACAGCCTTAAGGTATTCTTCTTTGTTTGGATTACTCATTTTTATTTGTACCTTAAACTTAAGATGGCTATTATTTTGTCATTAGCTATAAGCACGACACACGACACCTCTACATTTAGACGTGTCGAATTAGTGTTTGATATGCATTGGTGTCCGACACTTGTATGATATTGTTACAAGACATGTCAGATATCTCACAAGTGTTCTAAAATACAATTTTTTTCTTTAATTCAACACTCCTTAAATCGGTGTTCGACGTATACATGTTTCGCTTAAAGTGTTCCAAAATATTTTGTTTTTTTTTCTTTACTTGGACACATGTTATATTCTTCCTAAACACATCTCGAATACATCTACAATGTTTGAAAATATGTTTTGACGCAACGAGGGATTTATTAAATTTTCCTACAACATTTTTAGTTTTTTAGATATTAGTTGGATAAATAAATATCAAATTTTATTGCATGTTGTTTTAATTTTTTCAATGAGACTCAATTTAAATTTTGATTCTCAATTAAGATTTTTTATAATTAATATTAATGTTTTACTTAATTATAAGTACGAAATTAATATATGTGTAGTTAGAGGTGTTCGTGGGTGGGTTTGGGTTGAGTTTGATCAAACCCAAAACCAATTCAAATAAGGTACTCCGGTTTGGGTGAAGTAAAATAACCACCCGTTATACTATTGGGTGGGTTTGGGCAAATCCATTCATTTTTGGGTTGGGTTGGATTGGGTAATGGGTTATCCGACTTATTTTTCTATTTTTTAATATTAAATGACTAAATGACAAGTCTTCATAAGTTTGTTTTAAAATAATACTCAACTTTTTAATTTTTTTTAAAAAAATGTTTAACTTATTTTACTATAATTTTATGCATCATAAAATATCAAATAAAAACTCCATCATAAAATACTTGCAACAAACTAAAGTTGCATGACATAAAATTGCATTAATATCAAAATAACCAAAAAGTGCAACATATTAATTTGTAACTCTAGTATGTTTTGATTTTCAATATATAGTACAATGTGTATGTTTTGGAAATATTACTTTCTTCTACCCTATCAAAATAAAGATAAAAAATATTAACATTATTGGATAAGTGAGTTTTTTAGTTTGGGTCTGGTTTTACCCGAAACCCATTTATTTTTATGGGTTTTTCCCTTTTTAGAAATCATACCCACCCAATTAGCTAATCCAACCCTTTTTTTTTTGGGTTTTTTGTGTGGGTTTAATCGCACCCCTATCTGTAGTGTAGCAAGTGTGTGTCTTATGATTTTTACATGCTACATAGTCATTAGTTATTTGTTCTCAGATGGTCAAAGAGTTCATGTTATTTTTGTTGTGTGATGCAGGAAAAGGGTCTGACTAGGGAGGTTGCCATGTTGGAGAAGCAAAAAAAGATGTTGGAGAAACTTCCGGGAATGGATTTGAATGAAGAAATCAAGAAGCTTAGGCAAGCATGTTTTAAAGATAAATCCAAGAAGAGAAGTTTAATTGGCCTCAACCCTTGAGCTTCAACCTCTTTTGCTTGTAGTGTTTGTTGGATATACTCCATCCGTCTCGAAATATAAAAAAAAAAAACTCATTTTCTTTGTCCTAAAATATAAGTAAAAAAGACAAGCTTTTATTCTAGTTAATCTTGTTTTTAAAAGAAAATCATCTTTTCCAATAAAAACTTTTGATTATTCTCATGAAATTAAATGCAAATTACATTTAATTTTCACTCTCTTCCATTTTTTCCATAATCAATAGTCAATAAAAATTGTTTTTACATCTTTCCATAAAACTTATTTCAAAGAAAACACAGAAAACTATGCTACAAATTCTAATGTTTTAGCTTTCTTAATAAGTGTGATTTTTGTATTTTGTATAACTGTAAAATAAAATGTAAAGAAGCCTAGTGAAGGACTCATTGACAAACTAGTACTTGATTTTAATGTTCTGTTTTTTGGTTTTTTTTTCCTCCTTATAATTGGGATCAAATTGAGTAGCAGGTACTTAGAACTATATTCTGTTGACTAGGAAACTAATTTGACTTTGAAGCACATGTATTTTGAGGAGTTTATGATTAGGAGTTTATTTTGGCATTTCAGCAATTTTCTGAAGTGTCTCTTTATTCAAGTTATTACTACCCTTTATGAGGAAAAAGAAGATGGGAACCCAATCGAACTAAGATTTCAGGTTCTATATATTTTGTTTTATTCTTTTATTACATAAATTAAATAATAAAATTTGGGAGATATAACTAATATAGTTTACTTCAAAAAAGAAACTAATATAGTTAATTAAGTAATTAGTGTTTTGACGAGTCGGCATAAATGATGTCTTGTCGCTCATGACACCACATCAAATTTGCTTTTTCAACGAAAAAATGACTAAGGAATCAAATTAAAAGCGATTTGAAATTACATTATCAGTTTTTTTTATTAGTGCTAACGCTCTTTCTTCCCATGAGAAATGGTTCTCGTAATCTAGAATTTATTCGGAAGGTAAATAAATTATGACCAATAATTTTTTTATCAAGAAAACTCTTTTGAATAATTTATTTTTTATGGAGCTTATTAACCACTTAAACTCAATTGTTTGATTAAAAAAATTATTTTTTATATAGATTAAAAGTATCCCCTGTTTGAAAGGACCATTTGCACATATTTAAACAAAACTGTACATTCGCACATGCTCCAAAGTTAAGTTCAATTGCAACATGAAACATTAGTCTCAACTTCCAAAAATAAGTAATCTCATCTCACTATATGCATCATGTATTTTGATAATATAAGATGTTGGATTTATTTCGATGAATATATTTAAAATATTAAATATTTATATTTTTTGCTAATAATTTACTTATTTTAAACGGATGAAGTAAAAAAATGCATATTTGCCTAAATAAAATCAATATTTGTCTTTTTTTATTCTTTTGGTGCGTTAATTTCTTTCGATGTGGTACTATGATAATAGTCATTTATACAGAGAGTATTTTCTCCAAATCAAACCACTGAAAAAACCAAGTCACATATAAATTGACAAAACTTGACTAGTCTTTATAAAGAAAGGTATCCTTCAATTTTGTAAGGATGAGATACAATTAATATAACAATCTACGATAATATCAAATCTTATCAATTTGGTTCATCTACCATTTATATTAACACACCAAATCTAATATTAATAAGCTCCATGAGTTTATTTGGAAAACCAAAGTCACATAAATAAGACCTGATTAGAATTAGGCAACACTCAGTTTACAAGTTAGATCTATCATCTAACAATTCAGGTTGTAAGATTGAGTTAAACCCAATATAAAAAAATCTAAGGACACCGATAGATACCATAATGGACTTCCACGAATTAAAAAAGAGAAATAAGAATTGTTTTTCAATTTGTTATTTGGGTTTTGATTTTAATCATATGATGTTTTATTTGAGATAAAATTAAAAACAATGTGATGGCATGCACATATGAGGGGTAGCATTTGGGTGACATTGGTAACATTGACCAACCAAAATGTCACAAGTGTACAAAATGATAAAAATTCTTGTGAAAAAAGAGAGAAGAAAGACACTTGTGACGTGGTTGGTCAATGTCATCAACCACAATGTCACATAAGTATTATCCCACATATGAGTGGGAAAAATAAAGGATAACACCCCTCGTAGTGGACGCGAATGAGTAATGAGTAATTAGACGTTAATGCAAATGCAAATTAAAATGCATACACTGCATATGATTATGATAATGGTGCAGCTTCGTTATATAATTGCAATTAAATGATTCCAAAATTTATTAACACACCACTTTCCTCTGAAAATTCGTAACCCCTCCTTCCACTTAAATCCTTTTCCTTTTTTTTTTGTTGACAAAATCTTTTTCCTTGTAGCACACACATTTATAAGTAGACACATTCTGACATTCATACATTTGTGCCTCAAACACACTCTGACTTCTCAGTTCTCTCCCTCCCAATAGTAACCAACCAGTGATCAAGTACCCTCTCTCACACACACACACAAACACTGCTATGGAGTTCTTCACCAAACCTGAAATCACTCAAGGCTACAACTGGTTTTGCAATGTTCAACCTCAACCAAACGACACAGACAAGTAAGTATTATCACTAATTTCATCTCAACCATGATCACTACTTTCAATGTTCCTTCTTTTTCTGTTTTCTGTTTTTTCTTCTTCTTCTTTTACTATGTTCTTGTTCGACTATTAACTGTTACTATGACTACGATGATTAAGAAAGAATATATAGTTTTCCTAGAATGATGTGTGGAACATTCTCTTTGCGAATTTCGAGGTCGATATGGATTTTGTTTTCTATAACAACCGTTTTCCCCCTTTTTAATGTTTTGTTTTTCTGTTTTCTTGTTTTTAATGTTAACAGAATCATGGGTATTGCGCCATTTGATGATTTCTTTGAGTTTGATTGGGAAACTCAATTTTCATACCAAAGTAATCATTTTTACATGAATGACTTGGATGATCTTGAAAATTTCAACTTTGATTTCAACCTCCCACACCTTGATGATCAAAAATCCCTCAATGTTGTCTTGCCTGAGTTGGGGCATTGCAATGACAAAGGCGAGACTGTTGCTGAGAGTGGTTATGGTGAAGCTTCTGTGAAAACTGAAAGTGGGTTTGTGAGTTTTGTGAAGAAGGAGAATGAATGGGAGAATCAAGAATTGGCATTGCCTAGTAGCAGCACTAGCATCATTAGGAAGAGGTCATCTTCATTGCAGTATGATGACATAAAGAAACATTTTGATGTTCCTTTAACAATGGCTGCTAAGAAAATGAATGTTGGTGTGACCCATTTGAAAAAAAGATGCAGGGAGCTCAACATCACTAGGTGGCCTCACAGAAAATTGAGGAGTTTGATGTTACTCATCGACAACCTTAAGGTATATTCTATGTTGTTTGACTACTCTGCCCCACATTTTCAATTACATGAACAATAACATTATTTTCTTTGTTTGGATTACTCATTTTTATTTGTACCTTAGACTAAGTTTTTGGTCCATAACCCGCCAGGAATGATAATTGAAACATGGTATAGTTGTCTATTATGTGTCATTAGCTATGAAATACAATAACGCCAGGAATGATATTGTTTTTTTTCTTTACTTCGACACATTTTATATTCTCCTCAGACACATCTCAAATACATCTACAACGGTTAAAATTAAAAAAAATTATCGACGCAACGATGGATTCATTACATTAAATTTGACTACAATATTTTTAGTTTCTTCAATGGTAAATGGATAAATATATATCAAATTGTATTGCATGTTGTTTTAATTTCTTTAATGAGACGAATGAGTCAATTTAAATACACATCTATATATTTTGATACTCAATTATGATTTTATTTTTTTATAATTAATAGATTAATATACGTGTAGAAGGTGCTGTCTGTGTCTAATGATTTTTACATGCTTCATAGTTCATTAGTTATTTTGTTGTGTCTAATGGTCAAAGATTTCATATTGTTTTGTTGTGTGATGCAGGAAAAGGGTTTGACTAAGGAAGTTGCCATGTTGGAGAAGCAAAGAAAGATGTTGGAGAAACTTCCGGGAATGGATTTGAATGATGAAATCAAGAAACTGAGGCAAGCATGCTTTAAAGCTAATTACAAGAACAGAAAATTACTTGCCCTCTGTCCTTGAATTTCACTGTCTTTGCCAATTGAAATGTTGGATATAACAGTAAAATGACATGTTAAGAAATGTCTCAAACAAAGGGTATATAGGGAAGAACTCATTGAAATGCTAGTACTTGGTTTTATTGTTTTTTTGGTATAATTTGGAACCAATTGAGTAATAGATACCTTAGAACTATATTCTATAGATTAGGAAACTAAGTTGACTGAAGCACATGTATTTTGATGAGTTTATGCATGTACAGGATGACATTTTCATCAAAATTCTAAAGCCTCTCTTTTATACATGTACAGCCCTATATAGGAAATATACTTTTTGGAACCTACTAGGAAATTCTTCTCTTGAATTTTTTGAAGTTAATTGATATATATGGTAGGTTCTTAAGCAACACGTCTGCATCTTAAAGAGGCAAATTAGCAAGCAAGTACGCGGAAACTGATCAATCTTCTCTTCCTCGAAAGTGATTTGGTAATGCTATTCATAAACAACCGAAACCATATAGGATTTGGTAATGCTATTAATAAATAAACCATAGTATAAAAACGTTGAATCTTGTCTAGTTTTTATAATAAAAATGACATCTTATGCTTGAATTGTATGTTGTGTTTCTGCTACGATGTACATTAATGCTTCAACATATTCCAAATCTTTCCAAATTATTTATAATTTTCGTAAGAAGTGATATTATATTTCATCATCTAGTCCAGTTAATGATATTCGTTATCAGTCCACCAACACGGGCGAAATCATACATTTTAATAAGTGAAGATTAAAGTCTGTACTATAAATCTTTGTATAAAAGTTTATTCAACTCTGAATAAATATTTCCCTCTGCAAATTACTCCACCCACCTTATTTGGCGACCATAATATAGCTATTCATTTTTTTTTTTTGACAAAATAATATATAGCTATTCATATATCCTTCAAGACATTTTACTTGCATTTTGCACCGACATTTTTGTCTAACTGAAACCAACAAAGCAAACTAACAATATGTTTTCTAGTTTGAGAATTTTGAAAAATGTTTAAAATAGTTTTTTGGAAAACACATACTTAGAATGTCACGTGGAGATGAATTCATGCTAGACTTAGAAGTATTGAAACAGTGTAAAAAATAAAGGTGTAAAACTTATATGGTAAAAAGGGAAAAATTGCAATTTTTTGTGATTCATAGAGGTGAAGGAACAAATATAGAAGAATAGGATAAAATTTTCACGTTTAAGTCGTTAATTTTGTGAATCACTAACTCTTTATATGTTTCTCTCTTTGTAGTCACCAAGCTTGTTACCATCTTTGCAATTTCATTGAAGAAGTTTTTTCAATAGACCCCTCTGGTTGCTCACAGGTCCCTCAAAGTCCTAAAATTACACCTCTCACTTCGTAATCTCAGACCTCTCAAGACGTAACTCCCTATCGGTAAAGTTCGGGAGTTATGATCCGAACATCCTCTGCCACATACAAACAACAAACCATTAACCCTCATTTGAGTTCCAAACCATTTTTTCAAACTTTCAGTCATCCAAATACTTTTCCTACTCCAAAATTCAAACTCAAGCAACATTTATCAAAATTAAACAAGTGTATAATTTCCCAGGCTCTATTTCTCATTTTTTAGGTTAGGGTATTATAAGTTGCTTAAAAAGAATTGTGAACTTGAATTTTGTTTACTTATTTTTGTACTTGTAGATAAATTTGAAGGTGGGTTTGATTGTTAATGTGATTTAGTTTACGTATTACTGTAATGTGGTATTGAAATAATAAATTGGAAATTGTATGTTAATTATGTAATATCTACGTATAATAGCTGAGATGGTTGAAAGGTTGAGACTCGGTTGGACAACCCAACACAAACTTGTACGTAGGGAGCGTGTGACAACCAATTCTCCTAAACGGGGATGTCGTAGGAGAGGTATGAACGGCAATGAAGACTCCACGTCACCACCTCCAGAGGCATCCCATGATATAGAACAGTATGAGACTGAGTATAAGCAACACAATGAGTTGCCACTAGCGTCGACACCACCACCACGATACCTATCACTACCACACGATCCACTATCACCAACGGAGGATGTTCATATGACATTTGGTGGCGGGCCTTCAGATTAGTCCTTATTGCCTAATTTCACTAAGCACATTGCATCCCAAACATGGGTGGGAGATTTAAGTAAATTTGTATATTATTTTTCTTTGTTTTTACTATTTGTGCAATTGTGTGTTTTTAATGTTTGTACTTATGTTTTCGTTTTTTTAAGGACGTGAGAAACCACTCAAATACTGTTATGTTTAATGTTGAAAGTATTGGTAATTTCATAAACTTGTTTATTATTGGTATTTTGGTTTAAACTCATAGGTTTTGAACTTTGCATTCTCTGCTCATTTGTAATCCGATGTGTTCGGTAGTTAACTTCTGAGTGGTTCGGTTCGTGACTTATGAACTGCAACGATCGGGAGTATTTAGGAAAAATATGTTTGGTTAACTTTATAATATTCCTAGGAACCATAAAAATAGGGATTATAATAGATAATTATTTATGAATTTATTCCCATCTCCATGGGAACTTTATTCCCATTCTTTTTCTTGGGAAAATTTTTCTATTCCCAGGAATATTTTATACCCGGGAATAAAATTTAGTAAACTTGTAACAAACATAGGCATATATATTCCTATCATTTTATTCCCGGGAATCAACAAGTATAACTTGAAACAAACACACTCTAGAGTTAAAATCCTCTCTATTTGCTATAATAAATGACAATGTCAATTACTATAGTTTTGATGTCATCAAAACTATAGTAATGAATATTGACATTTACTATAGGAAATATAGATCGGATCTCAACTCCATTTTAGAGTATTTAGAGGGCTGTAAGCATTTGAAGGGCCTATTAAACAATTTTCGATTCTTCTTTGAAAATGTAAGCTCATAGACATCTATACAATGCTAGACATTACATAGCTCAGCCCACATCCGCTTTTATCATATTTTTTGATGAGTTTTCTTATTGTATTTGTATCTATTAAGCTGAAAATTTAATCTAAACGTTTAAGATAAATAACTAATCTACTTGAAGCTATCTAACTATATGTCTAAACTCTTTTATTGTTATCATATTACAATAATTTCCTTTTGAATAAATGTCTTGAAGCGGTTACAATCTATCTATCTATAACTCTATACAGCAAAATATCTCCATATATATGAGAAAAGTTCATTTATTTAGATACTAAATATCATTTCATTTCTTAAATATTCCGTTTAATAGGAGTAATGAACATGAGTAAAAATCTAAAGGATTAAATGGTGTCGGTTATGGAAACCCATTTTCTCTGCGTTTCTTTCCTGCGTCTCCAAGGGACCACTTGCTTGAAGCTGTCATAAATACTTGCCTGCAGGTATAAAATTATTATTTCATGATAATATTTCAACCTAACTAATTAAATCACTGATAGTCTTGTCCTCCTAAGTAGTATACACGATGAAAAGCAAAATTACAAAACGGTGTGGATTCAAAAAAAATATCATCCTCGCAAAGTTTTGTCATTAAATTGTTGACAGGATTTTTATAACATGTGAAGTGTATGCAAATATTTTATGGTAGTGGTGTTACTAAAAGACTTATTACTAGTTGTATGCTGCAATATAGTACTACTATAATTGTACATATTTTAAACCTTTTTTGTTTTAAAAAATAAAAAAGTTAACCTGTATTATATTTAAAGTTCAATATTTACACGCAACAAAATCAAAAGTTGCATGTTTTTTTCCTGAAGCCAGGTAGTGAAAGTCATCTTTCGGTGCCCAACTGTTTCTGGTGTTTGAAAGGAAAAATTTCTATTATTTGCATAAATGTAGGGTCGATTAGACTTTAAACAAATACTACTAACATCACTATCAATTTAATTTTACCCAGATCGCAACATTTTATACAGTGGAAAATAAATAGAGTATGTAGTAACCTTTAACCTTTTATAAATTTGGTGGCTTGGTTTGTAGCCACATTGAATATGATAAAAACAAAGGATATATATTTAGTCAAACTTCACTTATCAATCAGTATGTGTTTTACTGCAATGCATACCTAACGCCTCAACTGCTCTGCATTATTATGCATCATTTTTTTTCAAGATTATATTTTATTTCTTACGTTAACTATCTAATTTCCACAAAAAATGATCATGATAATTTTGAGTTTGACCCTAAAATAAAAGAATTTTCACATAATATTAATAGCTACAAAAAGAGGGAAATGCATAGATACTCTAGCAAACGGTGATGACTTTTAAGATATATACAAGTCAAAGTTTTATTTTAAGCAAAATACAAGCCAAAGTTATAGATGCTTTAATTGTGTCGTGATCATTATTTCGATGTGTTACATATAATGACGTATATTGAACCCAGCACAGCACAGTCATCTTACCTACAATTTGTCATCATTCTTTTGAGAAATTTTATTTAAACTGTAGTAACCTACCAATTTCTTACTACTATCTAGTGTTAGAAATTAAATGGGAACATACCGACAGAACATTATAGCAGGTAAATATGCATGGTCCACAATTAGCCCAAAATGGTTAGTAAAAGAAAAAACAGACTACTCTACTCTAGTGTTGTGTACGTTGTAGCATGTATTATTTTTTTAGGGAACGTTGTACCATGTACAAATTCCACTAGTTTGATTATGAACTTTTTTTTCTTCATAATATGAAGTTTTGTCGAGTATCAGTACCTTAAGACAAGATTTATATTATTTTGAAAAAATAAATATAAAAATGATATAACATTAAATGATTATATATAATAACATATCTAATAAAATTCTACGATACTATAGTATAAAAAATATCAAAACTTTTTTAATCTCACTAATGTTTACATTCTTCTAAACACGTATAGTTTTGAAACTAGCAATGAGACCAAAAAATGGACACAAGAACTACAAACAAAACTTAAAAAGAGTGTTTAGTAACTCAACGGGTTTGAGGCGAAGGTTAAAAGAGTTGAGGTCATAGGTTCAAACTGTTACGAATGATTAAATATTAATCTAATAATTAATCATTAACATTTGTCGTTAAAAGAAAAATAAAACTTCAAATAATTATGGAGACTAAAATTATATTTAACAGAAAAAAAATCCTTTTAGAAAATATACATAACTAGTGTTAGAACTTAGAATTTTCAATAATTTTCTTTGTTATTCACATAGCGGCAACAGCTTGATGATATATATTAAAATCTAAATTTGTTCACAAATAATAATAATAAAATATAAATTTGCAACAAGTTAGTTATTATAGATTAAATAATAAATATTCTCGTGAACTTAACTCAATTGATAGGACAATGCATGATATAGGTAAGGTCTGGGATTCAAGCCCCCGACCACCACCTAAAAGAAAAGATTAAATAATGAATAAACCTATAAACCATAAATCCGGTCTATAAATGGTCACTCTCTCACCAACTATATATAGAAATACTTAAAACTATTTATTTTTTTTAGATGAGAAATACTTAAACTATTATTGATACATCAAATTGTCTTTCATTTTCTTTGAAAACAAAAGAGAGAATGATAATTCAGGGAGCATCTTGATAGATTAAAAATAGTTTAAAAACTACTTAGTATATTTCTAGAGTAATAGTTGATTTAATTATAACACTAGTTGAAGATTGATTTTTGATATTTTGATGCAAGAGCATTTGGCAATACATTATTGAAGAGTGAAAAGAAAAAACAGTAAAGTTAATTATTGACTTACCCACAAATGTGATTTTCCCTTTGAAATGGGACTTCCTCCTTTAGCAGCCCGTGACATCTTCACCTTATTCTGCCCCGAAAAGTCAAAACTACCCTCATCTCCTTCCTTATTAATCTTCCTGAAACCACTCCACCTGCTAGACCCAAAATTGGAATTCCAGTTTTCCCTTGGAGTTCTATAGGAAGAAGTGAAGGACATGGCCCGGCCCACGTAAGGCCCATCTAACACAGTTGTAGGTGAAGGAACATCAACCTTGTTGGCTTCCAAAAATAGCAACCTAGGAGGCAGTTCCAAGGTTGTTCTAACTGTATTGTCGAGCTCTGATTGGGTGTGGTAGTGCCTAGGTTTCCCTGGTGCTTCTTCCCACTTGAAAGGAACCGAAATCATAGTTTGAGGTGGTGACATGGCAATCTCCGATGACATTATTGGTTGTTGATTTTTCTCAGTGGTGGTGTATATGGTAGGGGGAACTTTACAATAAGCTAATGAGAGTGGGTTGTGTATGCTTTTATATAAAGAGAAATATGGTCAACATGTTAAGAAAGAGAGTTGATATTTTATTTTATTTTATTTCATTGAATTTTTTGTTTTGTTTTATAGAGGTGCAATGTGGTCCTTTTAAAGTCATGGAGATGAGATAAAATTGAGTTTGTTTGGTTTGAGAAATATAGATGTACGTGGTAGGCTAGGGATGATAAATAAATGTAGAAAGGAAATGAAATGGCCCCACCCTGTCCCAATTATTATAAGGTAATACTATATACTAATAATCTAGGAAAGGAGTAGATAGAAACTGTTCAATCTCTATTACTAAGATTTTATAATGCAAAATAAAACGTCATTTTTGTCTTTCTTTTTTATTTTTGTGGAAACGACTACCATAATCCTCACTGTCATCATTTTATCATTTGTGTGTTTGTTTCTGCAAATGAAAATGATGCGTGTCTATTATTTTATGGAAAAATTATTGATGATATTGATATCAAGCATCTTGTAAGTACTAACATGGATTTGTTAAGACAGATCACGAATTTGCCAAGAAAAATCACTACATATTAGTTAAAAAAAAAAAAAGGAATTTGTAGTAGCAACAATGTCCAAAGGTGGTCATGAGTTGTTCTTGCATTTGGAAGCTTAAACTTCCTGAAATTAAGTTTGGTGCTCTTATCATATGTCATTTGATATTACTTCTTGTTGTAGATGTAGTATTTCGTTGAAAACCATTTCACATTTGTTGGGTGTCCAAAGGCACTCCAACTTGAACACAAGCTAAGATTTATTTTTTTTTAATAATCCTTGCGAAGATGATTTGAATTTATGGTTTTTTTTTTGAAGAGATTTGAATTTATGGTTGAACATTATGTTATTTTTTATAGATGGCAATTCACTTTGGACCATGATTTTAGAAACATCATTCGCAAACAGTGTTTACCTTTAAGGATAGGATCCTACCTACTCATCAGTATCCTTCTCAATGAGAAGTTGAAATGTTATGTTGAATCATGCATTGCGCGAAGGAAAATCGTGTGCAAATTGGCTCGCTAAATTGAGTGCTTCTCTTTCTCATGAGCTTAGGATCATCGCAACTTGTCTCTCTTCAATATCGAGTTATTATTTAGCTGATGAGAGGGGAATTCCGTTTCCACGTATGTAGTTCTCCTTTTTTTCATGTTTCTTTTTGTTTCCCATTGATAAAAAAAATGTACTAAAATAAGTCAAATGTTTGAAAAAAACAATATCAAGTTTCGTATTTGATTTATAGTGTGTTTGGATATGCAATGATCCTATCACATTCCACGATTAGAAGGACCCATTCATAATTTAAGGTGTTTGTTGAAAATATATCCATTGAAAAAAATCTCACATTGTTTAAAATTGTAAAGAAAGATGGAGCCTAATGTTGTATAGATTTTAGTTATTCATTACACATCAATCAAAAACACTTTAAATTTACATTTAACTCTTTTCATTTTCTTATTCTCGCGTGTTAGAGTGCTATGAGGCTGAGGTGTAGTTAAATATGTGCTTTGAAGGATGTGGTTTTTTTCTCTGATTTGAGATTTCTACGTTATGTTATGTTATTGTGTTCCTTTATTTTCTTTACATCCATTTTTCTCAAAAACTTCAACATACACTTGAGTTGTTTTGATGTCAAAACAAACAAAGGCTGTCTGAATTTGTATTTGTTTCATGTTTTTCGCATACCAAATGTGATTGAATTTTGTGAGAAGCTACATTTCCAAACAGACACTTTTCATTTTTAAACATTTGAACGCTCAATAAGTTAATATTCATAAATTACTCATTGAAGTGTCATACTAGAATATGTAAACTATGTTTGTATGTTTGGCATGTTGAAATAATGAGAACGAGTGGAAATTATCTATTATGGATATGGTATGGAGCACGAGGTTGCACATGTGTTCCTTATAATGTGTCAGCTATATGGATCGTCATCACTCAAAAATTGTGAGACTTGAATTATTGTATTTTTTTTATAACCTTTCTCGGCTTCTCGCCGAATGAATTACAGGGAAATATTCAAATATTATAAATTACCTCGCGTTCCAATTTATCAAGTAAAAATATTCAGTGGTAGTATACTTTTTTGAAGAAATATTTACTGATAAAATCCTTTACGCATTTTAGTTGTGAAGAAGGAATGTTATAGTTGCTGCCTGCTGGCCTAGCGGTTATTGAATGTTGGATAGTTCAACTGATTTAAATTAAAAGACATAAAGTTAGAGTCTTTAAGTTCAAACTCGGAATAAGGAAAAAAACCAACTTAACTAATTACTAACTTTTGTTTTTTTTATAAAGAAGGCGATTTGCAACTTTTTTAATTCTTAATGTTAATACAAACCACTACTAATCATTTTACTATATCACAAGCTGGCGAATAAGAAAGCCATGAGGCAATTAGCTAGCCGTCAAATAAAAAGTTCATGCTTTCCGCCATGGCTTTATGATAGAATATAAATTATAATTTTTTAAAAAAGATTTTTTTTTGAAGTAAATAATTAGAATAATTTAACAATGTGCAAATTATTTGATTATTATATACTCATCGTTTTTCCCCTTCTTTATAAGCATACTCATCGGGTTGTAAAGCGGTTCTGAATTTAGTATGATTGTCCTTGACTCGGTAATTTACATGCATGCATGAGAAAATCTTCACTCTAACTTATTGAAAGGAAATAGAGCTAAAGGGAAAAGAAAAAAACGATAAAAGAAATACACATCAATGATAGACGCCCCTTTCTCCCTTTGTTGTTTAGCTGTATCATTTTCCACTTTTTTTTTTTAAACTGAATTATTTTCTGCTTTTTGAACGTGTGGTGGGTAATATGTGAATTATTGTATTCTTCAATTACAAGACCTTAAAATAGTTCCCCAATAAATTGATAGTGTTCTTACATTAAATGTAATTTCATTTCCTAAAAGACATGTTTTTTCGTAGGAAGAGGATCCTAATTCTTAATTCTGCATTGGTTTTTTTTCTTTCTAAAGCTCTAAAATATATTTTTGAAAATTGCTCTTTAGACATTCAGTGTTTGTACCCAGATATCTTGAATTAACCATTTTATCTTTATTGGTAGTTAACTATAGTTTGTTGGTCTACGGTAGTTAACTGTTGTTCGCTTAATATCAATGACATTTAATTGTCGTTCTACTCTGATAAATACAAACCTACACTTTCCATTTTTTATATGAAGCTCAGAAACGACGACGACGTGAGAATCATGTTCTTGATATTTTGTCAGTGCAGTTCTAAATGACCGATCAAGTTGGACGTTTCTTTGGTCAAATCTTTCGAAGATATTCAAAAAAGTTTAATTTGGCCAAAGACCTACAAAGAAATCAGGGATTTATGGATAAACCAGATGAAGAAGTTAGTTTGGTTGATCTGTGATCTTGTGTGTATTTTATTATGTTGTATTACATAATGTGATTTTATGCTGAATCATAATATTGTTGTTTTTTAAGTTTAATGAATGTTCTTTTATTGTTATTGTATAGTTTAATTATATTAAAGGAAGTTTCTTTCAATTTTCTATTGTATTACATGCAATGTTTGTATCTAGTTCATTTCATTTTATTATAATATTTTCTACTGTATCTATTTCTCTCGAGTGAATCATGTCTTAAGATGAACACACAACATAACAAATACTTTGTTCATCTTGGTGAAAATTAAAGTGCATGTCATGTTGGTTTGTACAAGTACCATGCATAGATCTCGTGGATGATACCAACAACTGGGCAAATGTTTATCGTCTTGAGAGGCTTAAGGATGATGATGTAGTATCCATGTTTTTCTAAATGGTGGAAAATAATAAGCTATATATTTGGGTTTGTTCCAACTATAAGTGTTCAAATTGTCAGAAGAGATTTTGCATCATTTTTCGGAGTTAAGTTATTTGATGTAATGTTTTTTAATGTAACATTATGTAATTTTGTTTGTAATGTTGAATTTCAATCGTTTGCATATTGTTGATGTAATGCTACGAATCTAATGATGCAAACTTTATTATTTTGTCGTGCATGGATATTGAGTGGTATTGTCCAATTTTGATTAGAAGCATTGTCTCATCTTTGAATACCTCTTTGTCTGTGTTCTGTACAAATGCATTAAGTGGTCTTTGAATACCCCCTTGCTTGCACATTCTTGCTTGAAATGCATATCTTATTCTCCAAAACTGATATTTAGTTACTGTTTCTGCCAACAACAAAGTGCCTAAAGAGCGATTTTCTTATTAACAGCGTATATGCTTTTAGCAATATTCCTAAACAAAAAACTATTAATACTTAACTGTTGCCACTAGAGTTATTATCAGTTATCAGGTGGCAGGGTTAACGTACTCTTCCAGCAAGACTTATTGCTGCTTTCTTGAGAAGCTGAATTTCTGACTCCTATTATAGGATGATCATGTAAATAAAATAAAACTGTCAACTATATCGATATATAGATATATCTGCATAATATGTATAATGCAAGCAAGGAATAGTATTTTGTAAGTAAAAAAAAAGGGACAGTTTACTACTGTTATTGACATTTCTGACATTTCAGCTGAGTAACTTTATGCGCTAAAAATGCATAGAGCAGACTGAAGACAGCTTAGACTTTCTGCTCTTGGAAGCATTTTTGACCTGAACGATGATCTCAGCACTTGATCTTACAATCACTTCTTTCCACTCTGGTGCTGATGCTCCTTTGGTTCTATAGTCACGCAAAGTGTATAAAACTTGAAGCGTAGACGGAGTTGTAAACCATCTCATGTTAGTTTAAGAAACAACATACTATTAGACAATAATAACAATGCAAGTATAGAAACCTTCCCTTCTTGAATGGTTTATCTTCCATCAGACATGTAATTATCAATTAAACTACAATTTTATAGAAAAGAGTACAGGTAGCTAGTTTATTGAAAATATCAACTTGTCCGTAAAGCCAATGTGGAATGTTCTCATTCTTGATCTTGGCTCATCTATTATATAACTTAAAGAAGGATATTACTATTTCATTTTTTTTTTTTGGTGATAGAGAATATATTAATAACTGTTGAAATATTCGAAAGTATGTTGCAATATTATGTGAATATTCTGTTGTAACCAGAATGGATCAAGATCTGATTTGATTATGGTTTTGCCCCTAATCAAGGGATTTGGTTGTACCCATTGATTAGTATTAAATAAAACATTGAGGGTTAATCTCTCAAACCATTCTTTGTTCCAACTTCAAGTTGAGTTGAATTACCCATTAACTATTGTTATTATAGCTAAATACAATTGAATGCAAATCATAATTTGTTGCGAGAAGATTACCTAGTCCAAACATGCTTGTCTTTTGGATTATCATCTGACCAACTTTTTATCTTCTGATATGTCTTAAAGCCTCAACATCTTCCTCGTTGCCCTTAAATTCAAGGAACTCTCCCAATACATAATTGTTGCCATTCAGTTCCAACCTGCAAGCCAAACAATCTGTTCTGTGAGTAAAAACTAAGATTTGGTGGTATTAGATAATGCCAACAATGCTCCGAGAGTACACTAATCCAAAGGCAAGCACATCTGTTAGGACCTTGATGAGTGTGGGCCCAAATAGGAAAATATCTCTCTCTTAACATATGGAGAGAGAGAGAGAGAGAGAGATGTTCCTTTTAGCAAACCAACTTATAATTTGGGAAGGAGGCAGTTGTTCCTTCTAGCAATCAATAATACTATTTTTCTGTTCTTTCATCATTTGGGTCCCTATCAATTTTGCTATGTAATCTCCTTTACTCAATAACATGAAAAAGGGAAGAAAAAAACTTCACAGTGTACAACAGATAACCCTAAAATGCTCCTTTTGCCAACTCAGTCAAACAGAATTGGTGTACACAGTGTTCAACTCAGTCAGGGAGTATCTATATTTGTGACAGAATTAGAGGCAAACATTAATCAAAACCGATATCAAGTCTTCTCCAAATAGAGTTCTCAGATTGTATTGGTTTTTGACACATAAAGCAAAGCCTTATCCTACCAATATTCAGAAACGGGTTGATATTCCTCCCCTAAACAAAAGTTAACTGGCCCAATCCAACCGACCTGGAAGGCCCGTTAACCTGCGGTCGGTTAAAACGGATAAACCAGGTTACTCGGGTAACCCATGTATGGACATTGTTGGACATCAATGGACGGATGCGGATGGTGGGAAATGGACCAGCGAAAACTGACCCGAACCGCTGCTATACTAGTATTGGGCTACCTGGTATCCAAGTTAAGAAGGCCCAAGCCCAGACACAACTCCACAAAACAAGAAAACCACTTGGTGAAACCCTAGCGCCGTTTCAGTTCAGATATTGTTTCTCTCTCTTAGTTTCTCTCTTGTTCTTACGCTTCAATCTGAGAAGCAGATTCAAACACCAAACCGACCCGAACCGCTGCTATACTAGTATTGGGCTACCTGGTATCCAAGTTAAGAAGGCCCAAGCCCAAGACACAACTCCACAAAACAAGAAAACCACTTGGTGAAACCCAGCCAAAGCTCCTCCAGTTACTGCCTCCATCTTTTTTCAAACCACATACAAACACACACAAAAAATAAAGGGAAAAAAAGTTAGCACTAAAACACACAAGATTAAAAAGATTCAAAGTAAAAAACCTAAAAACAAAACCCTAACCTTCAGAGGGTGTTGAACAGTTAGAAGATTGTTGATCTTAGTACCTAAGACATAGTTATAACAAGTATTAGATGAGATAAAACACATTTATAGCATCAAAATCCATGAAAAAGAGAATAACAATTCGAGAAATTAAATCTTACCATGTGACGAAATGGGAAACGAATTTCTGAAACCCAGTGATGAAACAGCACAAACCAAAGTTTAAGCAACAAGAAAGTGTGAAGAATTGAGTTTATGTGACAAAAAGGAACCGAAAGAGGACCATGGTTTTTGGATTGAATGGGCTGCAGAAGAAAATAAGGGAATTTTTTTATCAAAAATCAGGTTGTTTTTTAGGGTTTGGTGTTTGAATCTTCTTCTCAGATCTGAAGCGTATGAACAAGAGAGAAACTAAGAGAGAGAAACAATATCTGAACTGAAATGGCGCTAGGGTTTCACTATGTGGTTTTCTTGTTTTGTGGAGTTGTGTTTGGGCTTGGGCCTTCTTAACTGGGATACCAGGTAGCCCAATACTAGTATAGCAGCGGTTCGGGTTGGTTTTCGCTGGTCCATTTCCCACCATCTGCATCCGTCCATTGGTGTCCAACAATGTCCATGCATGGGTTACCCGAGTAACCGGGTTTGTCCGTTTTAACCGACCGCGGGTTAACGGGCCTTCCGGGTCGGCCGGATTGGGCTAGTTAGCACATTTCTGTCTAGCCCTAAATATGTTTGAAGACATTTTGAAAAGTAGATGCTTGCTTGCTTGCCTCCATGGTCTCTCACATTGCTGCTTGATTACTAGGCTATACACTGCTGCTTAAACTATGTTTAATGCTTATGCTAAGGTATGTCAGTAAGTGCTGCTTGATAGTACTTGTAGTTATTGTGGTTTTAAATCCCTTACTTTTTGTTTTATTCTTCTTTTTTCAAGTCTGGGATGCAGTTATAAATCTAGAGGCCAGCTCTAGTGATAGTAATGTAGGAGAGTTCACTGTTTTTATCCCAAACTGTTGCACAAAGGTACAATAATGTAGGATGCATGATATGTTTATTGTTGATGATTTTACTGTCATGAAATATGTTGGTAACACATTGCTTTTGATTTCAATTATTCGAGCAGATTAATGATATTAATTTGAGTGTGGCTATTACTGTACTTGCAAAAATGATGGGCTATGATATTAATTTGAACTCAATCAAGGTTAGTTTTAGTTTATTTATTGAATTCAGTCTTGATTGAACTCAATCTATAAAAAAATACAAAATTTATATCTGATGTTATATTGTCTCTTGTTGTGCAGATACAATATTTGTGTGACCATGTTGTAGCCTCAGCAACTGCAAACATCTCCTGCCCATGTAAATTATGTAGTATTCTGGATGACTGTAATTATGGCATTGTAAATTTTAAATTGTTGGTTGTGTTGTGCTAGTTTATGCCTTGCCTAGTGCGATGACAATTATGGTTATGATTTCTATTTGTAAAGTGTAAACTACTAAACTTAATTATGCTAGTATGCACTATGTAGAGCCTTGACCATGGGTCTAAAGGTTTCTTATTTATGGTTATGGTTTCTTGAATTATATTGAATGGCCTAATGAAATATATGGGCATAGGTACTTCAAATGACCTTGCCAAGAGTGGCCCTAAGTTTATATTTACTTAATGACTGGATTTTATATTAAAAAATGGACTTAGGTCTCTTTATAGGGAAAAATCATGGTTATGTTTTCTTAAAATATCAGCCGGTCTAAATCAAAATTGTAATGTTTTTTTATTTTTTTTTATTTTATGTAATTTTAAGTATTATGGGCCACATGGTTAACCGAGCAACCCACTCGCTAATCATGGTTATGATTTCTTAAAATATCAGCCGGTCTAAATCAAAATTGTAAATTTTTTTTTTTATGTAATCTTAAGTATTATGGGCCACATGGTTAACAGAGCAACCCACTCGTTAATCCGTCTTAACCGAAACCGAACAAACCGACTGTTATAACAGTCGGAATTGGGCCACATGTTCTCAACTGTGGGCTTGGATGGATTGAGGTTTTGGGCCCGACTACCGACCCAAACCGACCGATGTCCAGCCCTAATTAATAGCATCTACTGCATCAAAATCCGATTGCATGAGATTTTACTAGAAGAATAGAACATTAGAAAGATAAGAACAAATGGTAACTAACCTATCCCATATTGGAGCTGTGCTAAGGAAAAATTCAAGATTCTGATTACTAGATTCTTTCATATCCTTCTTCCAGCTAAGAAGTGCACTCTTTACCCAACTAGAGAGCAACCTCTTTTTTATTTTGTTTTTGATTGAAGAGCGCACACTCTTTGTTCCTAGCTTCAGTTGCACCAATTGTTCACGGGTAAGGGTAACAGCTTCAGATGGAAAATCACCAGCAGGAATGGTACTGCAAATACAAAGAGAAAAATATTAACATATAATATATTACAAAACAAGCAAAAAAAAAAAAAAGTTACTCAGCTTTTGACTGGATAAACCATGGGCCAATACATTCTTTACGTCATAAATACTGGTTGTCAAGGGTTTAAACTGTAAACTGATGATGCTTACAATTTTTTCAACGTATTTCCAACTTATTCACAACGCAGTTCCAACTAGAAATTATACAGTATTAATTTCTTCATTTCTTGCCAATAACTATTTAAAAGAGAATGCATGGAACGTGAATAGGTAGAATGACCATTACATGTCAATATATATGAAACCAAATCTGGCAAATTTTGAAGTCTTTAGCAAAATATCAAATCGTGTATTGGCAAATCATGAATTAAAAGAGTATCTTCTAAAGAAATTGACAATATTTACAGAAAGTACATATATTTACAGAAGATTCAGAAACATACCATAGTTTAGGATTTGGTAATATAATTTTACAAGTTAGAAATTATCAAGGTAGAACAGCCCCTCTCTGTTCAAGATAGGATTCAAGAATAGAAGCTTGCTTTCTTACTTCTTCCACCTGTATACAAGTTCAGAAAATGACTAATGAAAGAAATTACAAATTTGGAAATCTACGCATTTTCTTCCACATTTGATACAGCCTCAGTAACAAAATAGGAACAAAATGAGATACAAATCACCGTTCATATGATTTAATAAACACCCAAAAGTAGTTTCTAAAATCTAATTCTTGCAATTTTTCGAAATAACACTGCGGAAAGAAAACTGGTAGTAGTGTTCAATATTTATATGAACAAAGACATTGATTCAAGTGGCTCTTACAGGATCAGGGTGACGATCAACTTTATTATGTTTTCCTGGGTTTTCACAGGCCCAACTACCATCACCTTGAACTGTCAAAATTCCTGAGAAGTTCTTCACGGACATCACACGTAGCTCTCTGCAGTATTAAAGTAAAACAATATTTTTAAAAAATAAAATATTTACCATTCATTACTAACAATTGTAACTGAGCTTAATTGGACTCAATTTAACCACTAATCATAAGAGTAAAAAAGTTAACAATCAGCAAGTAAATGATAAATACTCTAACCTATATGCGTGTTTTGATTTTCGGTGAGCTTTGCAATATCACGGTTTTGCAAAAGCTGCACTCTGGAGCTTCAACAAAATCACGATACGAAACCCCCCTGGATTACAAACATACATGATACATACAAACAAGTAAGAGAAATACATGTATGTTGCATCAATGTGTTTAATGTTTATGATATGTTTAAGAAATTGTAACACCTTAATCTCAACTACATTGTACCTATGAAGCATTGACATAGACACGAACACCGACACCATAATAAATTGTTAAAATGACATAATTGAATGAAATTACATGCGTCAGTGTCGACATTGACACATGTCGGACACCGGACAAGCTTGTATCAGACGGGTTGGTGCTACAAAGGAGAAGTAAAAATACCTTTTAGTGAGGAGAACAAGATCAAAGAATCAGCATCAGGAATTCGAAGACCCACAAAAACCTTTCCTCCAAAAAGGTTTTGAAGCCTGCAACAACGAAAAAAGAAAAATAAAAAGAAAACAGCAAAAATAGAATCATGAAGGTGAAAATTGAAGTTGAAAATGAAAGACCTGTTAGCAAGGGAGGAGAGAAGAGTGGAATCAGAAAGGAAGCATTTGAATATTTTTGTAAATAATCAAACCACAGATTCCCTCCGAATTCAGTGTGTGAAAAAGGGAACTTAACTATCTTTCTCCTAACCGGAATCCCTTCTTGACCTATTTGCTCTTTCAGCTTCCATGTCAATGGTAGTTGTTGCAATAAGCGGTGAGTAAATTGACATGGATTGGAAGAACCAATTCAAACTGGGTTTTAACTTTTTATTATCCCGAGGTTTTCGCCTTTTACGGTGTGAAATTAGAAAGAGAAATCAACGGTAGCTTATATCAAACGGCTGACATTTATTTGACAGTATGACCGCGTCTTTTTCTCAACTAAAGGGAAAGGCAGTCCTTTTTAACTGTTACTTTTTTTTCACACAATTAAATATGGAGAAGTGGGTGTTCGGGCTTCGAACCTCGATCCTGCATAAATTATATAATGTCTCTATCAACTGAGTTAAATTCAAAAGAGAACTTTTTTTTTTGAGAGAAAGGTTCAAGGGGACTTAACGGTTACTTTTTATCTCTCAATTAATGTTTGAAAAAAATATTCTATTTTCGACTCTCATGAAGAGAAAAAAACTTGGAGAAAAAAGTTCTGAAAAAAAATTATGAAAAAATTCATCTCTAAATCACTTTTACCATCTTTATGTTTACAGGAAAAGAAAATAGTCTATTTCTTCTTTATTTCAATCTCTCGATTAATGGTAACCAAAAATAAAATCTCAATTGATGTTTGAAAAAAAAACTATGCAAAAAATGCTACCTCATAAAAAAAAATTCACATGACAATATTTTGTGTCACATCAATGCCTCATATGTGACTAGATTGTTGGAGGATCGCAGTAAAAATAATCTCAAATAATAGGGTAGAATCTCAAATTTTTTTACAATAATTATTTCTAAACTTCACGTATATTATTACATGGACTATTTCAAAAATTAATCCTTAAATATATGACTTTTGTCTCAAACTGGATTACAAAATACTAATTCAAATAACACTTAAGAAAGTTTACAAATTTAACATTTGTGAATACCATTCATCTAAAGGAGTCTAAATGGTCCTACCATGTGCTCAAAATATCTAAACCAATCTAAAATAGTTTATATTTCAACAACAAAATCTTGATGGTGGAGTTGAAGTTGAAGGTTGAACAAAACATATGTTTTGTGGGATTTAGTATGAAAAAAGGAAGTTGTTTTCCACCATGGAAAAATTATTTTCAACCATTGAATCAAATAGAGAACATAGTTTTATCATAGACATTCAACACCAAATTTTTTCCCACAGGCTCACCACTCACCCACAAACGGAAAAAAAGTTACTGTTCTTGGAGGCATTTGATGCATTTAATTGTTTCTGCATTCTTTTTGACACATTTGATGCCTAACCCACCACCACCAACAATCAAATCAACCTCCCTTCTGTCTTTCAATTTTGCTTTTTAATTCCAAACGGAAATGGTGACCGGTAATTAGCCGGCGGTGGTGTGTGGTGGCTCTCCGGTGAAGGTGCCCCGGAATGCAAGAAAAAGTAGAACAATAGAAAGATCTTCACGATGAAGAACACAAATCTGATTTATGCTTTGCTTAAGCATGTTCTAGGTGGCCGGAAGTGGTGACCGGAAAACTAGCCGGCGGTGGTGTGTGTGGCCGGAAGTGCTTCTATGAAGTAGAAACTGTGTATTCTTGATTCAATCTGAATTCATTCGGTTATACATCTGCTGAATCCCATTGCACAATCAGTTATATATTACATATATACTCAAGATTCATAATTTAATATTGAAGAATATATCGCCGGCGGTGGTGTATGTGCTCTCTAGGTGGTCGGAAGTGCTATGAAATTTCCAGATCTATTTTATGTTTTTTCAGTTATGTTTATGAAATCAAACAACTTGCTTCAAGCTGTGAAAGAGAAAGGAAAAAATATGGTATAAATAGACCATGATAAAACCAATGTTCCTCTCTAATCTAACTATAAATATCAACTTTTCCATGGTAGGAAACAACTCCCATTTCCCATGCTAAATCCCACCTTTTATTACTTGTTAAATAAAAAAACCAAACATGGACCACTTCTCCTAAGTGTCTTGGATAACATGACAAAGAACCAATCAAAATCTCACATTGTTGACTTTGTAGACATAAAAATAACAAGTCTTATTCACTGTTTAGTTTTTTGTTTTTGTTTTCACCGATCACATTTGAATTATTTTCATGTGCAACTTCCATATACAAATTGATGTTATTAACTGAAGTAACAAGTATACTATATATAGACTATAGAGTATAGACAAATAAAACACTTGAGGAAAGGACAATTAATATGATCCCTTTTATGTTCCATTATTGCTACCTTCTCAAGCATATCATTCCTTCACGAGCCAATGTTCCCTCAAGGTCACCTATAATTCTGGCTGTCCGAACTTCTAAACCTCTTTGAACTTCATGGAACAGATTCCTTATACTGTCAGAAAATCGTTTCATGTCAATTCCAGCACTTTTCTCCATCTCTTCTGCCACTCCAACAAATCCAGAAACAATCTTTGATTGAATTTCAAACAATTTTTGTCCCGTTGCAACAATGTATCTTTGTAATTGAAATGTCTCCTCCAAAAAATGCTCTAGTGTTGATGTCTTCTCCTTTTTTCTTGCATTATTCAATTCTCCGCGATTTGCGTAGAGGACATTCTCTTGCTGAAATAATGTGCAACAAGTTATTGACTCATGCTCAACTTTGCAATACCAAATGAAGTTGGACACAGTAGAATTTAGATTACAGTTAATGCAACATTGCTCCATTTTTCAATATCGTAAATGTACATTAAAAAGAAGCCAAAAAGGACTCACATGGCTCTAAAAGAATACTATTTTTTAGAATATTGCAAATGGATTCTAGTGTCAAAACAAAAATAATATAAATAGAATTAAATCATTTCTCATCATGGAGATATTTTAAGAAAAAATATATTATAACATGACATCAAGATGACATATATATGATTAGACGCCAATGCAGAAAGCATAAAAATGTACAAGAATCAATGCTTACCATTCGTTTGCAAAGATCGTCGGTCTTTTCTTGGAGGGATTGATATCTTCCAATTTGTTTGTTCAGCAAAGTAATCAAGGACAGATAAGCCTTCATACCAACTTTGCTATCTTCACTAATTTCTGCATGTTCATTATTGTTTTGCATTCCGGTCAACCTTTCAATAAGAATTAGTTGCTGTTTAAGCCTCTTGATCTTGTAAGATACTCCAAGAGCATGAAGATCCATCTTCCATTGGAATTGTTTTGCATCATTAAAAGGCTTGCTAGTAGAACCTATCTTTTCAGCAGCATCAATTTCTATTTGATTTGGACTTTGATACTGCACAGGAGTAGGATTATCCTCCCGACAAACATGCTTTTCTTCTTCAATCTTATTTTCTGGAGATTGAACTTGTGAATCAGCATTGTCAAATTGATCATGATTCAAGGGCTGCACCTCCTTTTCACAAACTTCCTCAACCAAAGTTTCCATCATTTCTATCTGTTTTTCACCTGGTTTTCTCTTCACAATCTTGACTCTAGACCAGACAGGATCTTGAGTAATTTCTGAAGATTGTGGGGACAAATTAGAGTTGTTTCTAAAGCAGTTTAAAGGCCTCAATTTTGAAGCAAATTGGTCTTTCAGGGAATTAAGTTCATCCTCTCTCTCCAACAATAAGGTCTCCAATTTCATCTTGTCATGTCTCAGATGTGTCACATCCTTCACCAATCCCTCCAAGTGTGACTGAAGCTGCTTTGTTTCTAATTCTGTTCTCAACAATTGCCACCTAAATGCCTCTAACTTCTCATCTTTGATCCTCATTTGTTCTGCAAAAGCATCCAACTCTATGTGATGCCTTTGTTCAATCAGGGTTGCATACCTTTCTGTCTCAGCTCTCATCCAATCTTCCAAACGTTTAGCATTAGCAGGAATGGCTAGAGACAAAATAGGAGACAAAAGGGTCAGCACAACCAATAGATATTCTAGCTATATGTTGAACTTTGTACACTAAAGTTCTGTTTGGATTAACTTATTTGAACTTATCTATTGACATAAGTACTTGTGAGACAGTTTGTGAAAACGTATGGAAACAACTAATGACATGTTCATAAGCTGTTTTCAGCTTATTTTATATAAGCTCTCATGGATATCTGATGAAAACAGTTTATAGCTTATATAAAACCAATTTGAATTTATATTATCTTTTGTTATAGAAATAGCTTATACGTAAGCATTTATATGATGAGCGCTTATGCTATAAACATTTAATTAAGTTTTTTATGCAAACAAGGCCTAACAATAAATAAAATTGAGCGAAAGTTTGTAGAACTTATAAATCTTACATAAGTCTTCATTTCTTTGTGGCAAGTAGTGATCAGAAATAGGCGAAAATTGTTCTTGTTCATTTGAAATATGTGAGGAGCCTGTTGAAGAACTATGCTGCATGCCTCTTGCACTAGGAAAAACATCCTTTCTAGAACTCAAGTTCATCAACATGTTTTTAAAGGAATGTCTGTCATGTTTTCCTTCTGAAGCTTCTCTCCACTTTTCTGTTTCATGCTCAGCATGCTTCCTTCTAGCCTTTGATAACTTAACCTCTTTCAACAGCATTTGTTTTTCTGCAGTATCAAGTTTAGATTTTCTCAACATTGCTGACAAAATCTTATCTTTTTGTTCTAAATCCTTGTGAAATTTTGCAATCTCCAAAGTTAATTTCTGGACCATCAAATCAGACTCCTCTTTGTGCTCCATGACAGAAATAAGTTCCTCTTTTGTAGCATCCAAATGCTTAACAGCGCGACCGAGTTCAGCTTCAAGATGTCTTTGGTTTGAAACCAGCTCAATGAAAGCAGTTTTGTGTTTCCTGAGATCAGAAGAATGTTCTTGACCTTCACGTTTAGCAGATTCTCTCAATTCTTCTGCATCCTTTTCAGCTTTTTTCACCTTTTCTTCTAGCTCCTTTCTCTTATTCTCCTCTTCTTCAATCTTCTTATCTTTTTCCTCCACCAAACCTTCCATTTCCTTCAATTTCTGATTCAATTCAGATATAGCTAAATCCCTTTTTTTCTCAAACACTCTCAACTCATTCAATAGAGCACCAATCTGTTGTCGAAGTTTCCTTCTTTCGCTAAACCAGCTTTGTTCTTGTGCTGCAAAAATCCCTACAACTTTTTCATTTGCTTTTGCATCTTCATGTCTTATCTTTTTCAAATTCTCAATTTCCATCTCAGCACTTTTCAGCTTTTGCTCTCCCCCATTTATCACTTCCTTCTGAACTTTCCACACAATCAACCCCAAAAGCTGTGTACTTCCTTGAAGCATAGTTTCAACAATTTCAGTCAAACTTTTCTCGACTTCAACATGTGGTTTTCTAAGAACTTGAAGTGCTAAGAATGCACAAGAAACACCAAAATATATTGGATACATTCTATCATCATCAATATTATCACTCTTTTTATACACAATTCTATCCATGAGATTTTATTTTCCTTTTCCTAACACTGCAACATAAAACAAACAATTAGAATACAATAAAGGGTTATAGATCCTAGATAATTCATCAATAATTGACAACAAAATATGCATAATTGAGGAACATAAAATTGATGGTTGCTGTTAACAATGTTGAAGAAGTTAACATGTTTGTTTACCTTATGCAATTCACATCTAAGGACAAAAATGGAAATAGGAAGTTGAAGAAACTGAAAGTAGAATAAGGAAAAAAAGTATTTTTCCAATGGACAAGTTAACTTCAGCAGTCACACCAAACAGCAAAGACTGATATGTAACTGATGTGAAATTGGTATCTTCTATAAATAAATGGTTAGAGAATGCAGAAAATAAAAAAGATAGGTGTTTACATTTACACGTGTTGGACTGCACATTGTGTACTCTATACTCTATAAATTATAATGCTGAAATGAATGAAAGAAAAAAAAGTACTATATGATTATGAATTTTTGGTTCCTGGTTTTCAGTGAAAGACTTGCCTAATGTTTAGTAACCCCACATGTTCCTCCCATTTTTTCAGCTTTTTATTTTTTTTATAATCATGACATAGATACGAAGTATCGATCGCCGTTAAACATTAATCAATCTCAGTCGAAAAAAATTATTTCGCAAGGTGGATACCCTTCGACCAACTGAGTAAGTTTTGTTTAGTTACGAATTAAACTCTAA